>CDZT01060844.1_pt1 | contig 22835 bp, 16 predicted proteins | sample 557531 | NCBI WGS metagenome assembly CDZT01 (sample SAMEA3182066, study PRJEB8094) | gut metagenome | biome: human; feature: gut; material: Stool; isolation source: human stools | place: Canada | collected 2013-03-05
CGCCGAAACGGTCTGCCCCTTTCTGAAATCAACCCACAGTGAAGTCCCAGCAGTGACTTGGACAGGAGGGGTCATCGGTTCCGCAGCCCCAAGGATTGACGCTGGCATCCATGCCATTGCAGCCGCTGGTCGTGATGACATCCTCGGCCTCAAACTCGATAACTTCCATCTGAGCCTTTGCATACTTTTCCATGTTTGCACACCTCCTTTCGCAGAAAATTTCTATGTGAAGCAGCTGTTACACCGCGTCACGCGAAAGAAAGTATTGCAAACAAAACGGATTCAGGACATAATTTATCTTGCTTGCTTGCTTGCTTGCTTGCTAAGCATTATCGCTGTTTGCTTCATAAAGTCAAGTCCTCGCTTCCATTTTGGAAAAAATCTATGTCAGCGCCCTTTGCAGGGCAAGGAAAATCGGGCAGGACAGACCGCCGAAACGGTCTGCCCCTTTCTGAAATCAACCCACAGTGAAGTCCCAGCAGTGACTTGGACAGGAGGGGTCATCGGTTCCGCAGCCCCAAGGATTGACGCTGGCATCCATGCCATTGCAGCCGCTGGTCGTGATGACATCCTCGGCCTCAAACTCGATAACTTCCATCTGAGCCTTTGCATACTTTTCCATGTTTGCACACCTCCTTTCGCAGAAAATTTCTATGTGAAGCAGCTGTTACACCGCGTCACGCGAAAGAAAGTATTGCAAACAAAACGGATTCAGGACATAATTTATCTTGCTTGCTTGCTTGCTTGCTTGCTAAGCATTATCGCTGTTTGCTTCATAAAGTCAAGTCCTCGCTTCCATTTTGGAAAAAATCTATGTCAGCGCCCTTTGCAGGGCAAGGAAAGTCGGGTAAGGCAGGCCGCCGAAACGGTCTGCCCCTTTCTGGAGTTACCCAATAGAGAGCTCCGAACAGCAACTTTAATCGCCGAATCCTTCGTCCCCGCCGCCAATCTCGCCACTGGTCGTGATGACATCTTCGGCCTCGAACTCAATGACTTCCATCTGAGCCTTGGTATACTTTTCCATTGGTTTTTCCCTCCTTTCGCAGAGAATCTCTATGTGAAGCAGCTGTTATACCGCGTCACGCAAAGGGTCAACAGTCCGGGTGAGGTTCTTCCTCATCGATCTGCTCTTTTTTCAGCCATGCGTTGTGGGTTTTTTGCATGGATTTTAACAGGTGTTCTTTGTACTCCGCCCGCAGTTCTTCAAAACATTCTTTCTGTTCAGCACACTTTTTCAGACGGATACATTCGGGGTAATAGAAGCAGGTTTTGCACGCCTCGATCGGCTCCCAGTATTCTCGAAAACTTTGGATGACGGAACGCTCTGACGCTTTCCCATCAAGGCTTCCCACAAAGTTGTCCTCGCTGTAATGTTCGCACAGCCCAAGTTCCCCGTTCGGCAGGATCGTAAGGGAACCGCCGCTATCCGCCATACATTGCCGGATACGCAGTTTTTGGCGCAAATAGTACGATGCTCCGATTCCGCAATCGTCCAGTTTTTTGCGGAGCCGCTGCTGTTTTTGATAGAGCTGGCGCCGTTCTTCTTGGGCACGGATATGTGTTTTGCTGCCTGCAAACTCAAACAAGGTATGGCTGTAAACCGAAAATTTACCTTTACCTCTGAAGCGCTCGTGCAGTTCATCCGCCAGTTCCATCAGATTATCGGCGTTGTGCTCGTCCATGTTCAGCCGGATATGGACGGAAACCCCTGCATCCAGCAAACGCTGGATATTTGCCAGTACCACCTGATAGGGGCTTTTGCCATCCTTATAAATAAATGCCTTGCTGCGGTTATAAATTTCCTCCGTGCCGTCCAGCGTGATCTGCACGCTCTTCAACTTCCAATGGGAAACCGCTTGTTCTACGGTAGCGCCGTCAAACAGATACCCATTAGAGATCATCATGGATTCATACACAATGCCCTTTTCCGTAAGGTCGGTGCAGATGATATCAATGACCTGCTTATTAAAAAGCGGTTCACCGCCAAACCAATGCAGATGAACCTTTTCGCCGCCGCAGTGCGCTGCAATATATGCCGCCGCCTTATGGGCGGTTTCGTTGCTCATGGGAATCCGGGAACGCCCCATCTCATAGCAGTAAAAGCACCGGGCGTTGCAGTCTGTGGTGGTAAAGATGGTATAAGTAGTTGTATGCTCCGGTTCCTTCTGCATCGTGCGGCGGATAAACCGTACCTGGTCGGCATATTTCATGTCGTCCATCTCCTGCGGTACGCGAAACCAGCTGCTGCGCAGTTCGGGCAGGTTGTCCGGCGCGGCATATTCTTCCGGCGTGAGCAGCAGCAGCGCTCGTGTCAGGGTGTGGAACACCAACACACCGCCCTCGACTGGTTGCGCCAGAACATATGTCATCCAGCGCAGGCCGTGTTCCGCAGACCGAGCCTTGCCCAATATTTTGGTTGTATTGCCGGACGGCGGCAGAATGGTTTGCATATGCGTTTCCTCTATTCGTGGTTCATTTCGTGGTAGGCCACAAGTGCGGCCTCCGGTTCCATGTTGCAGCCCAGCCGGTACAGCGGCACGCTGCTGCCCAACCGATCCACCAGAGCCAGCGTTTTTTGTGTCCCAATCGGGGAACATGGGCGGTAGCTCTGCTGGCAGAGCATGGGTAATGCCGCCTTTTTGTCGATGCGCTGGATTGAGTTTTCTGTGTTGCGGGTCAGGATGCAGACAGCTTTCAGCGGGCAGGAGGTGTTGGTACTGCGGTGGTGCTTGCCGTCCCACGGCGTTCCGTAAACAGTCACGCCCTGTGCGCTGATTTTCAGCAGGGGCTTGTCATCGTTGATGAACACTGCCCGTTCACCGAACCACTTTTTCCAAAGCTGGGTGTGGGTGCTTTTGCCTGTGCCGCTTTTGGCGGTGAACAGGTAGGCTTTGCTGTCCACGCTGATGCAGGAGCCATGAAACAGCAGGGTGTCCCATTCTAAAAGCCGCTCTACGATTTTGCGGTACAGTGCCAGCGTTTCCAGATATTCATCGGAGAAGTTCCCCGGCGCGTGTCCTTCCACCGCAGCTTCCCGGTCGTTTTTTTCTCGTTCAAACGCAATATCAGCGGGAGTGACTGCGACTTCAAACGATGCGGGTGCATCGGTCAGATAATTTTTGCAAAAGGTGCGGGTCTGCTCATACAGCGCCGAAACACCAATGACCTGTCCCGCCAGTGCAATGCGAAACGACACCCTCATACACAGCACTCCCTCACTTTCCTGCATTATACTTCGCCGCCTGTTTTTTCTCCCTGGCACCATAGCAACAGCATCTCTTTCAGATGAAGCAGTTCCTGGGTATGGTCATCTTTGGGGTCATTGAGCCATACAAGCCCTTGTGCGTATCGCTCTGCCATGCTCAGCATCGTGATAGATGATGTGATAAACATTTCCTCTTCCGGGATATCCGTGCGGATGCTGCCATCAACTTTTGCCCGCTCATACATTCCATGAAACAGGAGCTGCATGGGTTTGAGTACATCCAGATGTTCCCGGAGTTGCTTATCCTCCATATTTCCGCGGCGGTTCATATAGGTTTTATATTCACCGCTGAATCGCAGTACTTCCGGACGGTTCTTGTACAAAGCAATCATCCTATCGGCGTAAAACTCAATGCCCTGATAAGCAGTAAAATGCTCAAAGTGATTGGTTCCGGGGTCTCCCAGAGCCTCCTGCCATACTTCATCCCACACCTTTGCACTGATGGCGATGAGCAATTTTTCTTTCGTCAGAAAATATTTGTACATCGTTGCAGGGCTGACATTTGCAGCGTCTGCCACTTTTTGCAGGCTGACAGTTTCGATTCCGTTCTGAGAGAACAGTCGGAATCCCGCTTCGATCAACTGATTTTTCCGTCGGTCAGCTTCACGCTTGTCACGTTCAATGTTTCTTGGCATCTCATCACTCCGGTTTTATTACACTGCTCTCATTCGTAGAGTAACGCTCTACCTGTTGGTGATTATACTCGCGGAATGCCGATTTGTCAATATAAAGCAAATATTATCCTGAACGGAAATCAGACACTTTGCAGTTTTACACGATTACAGCCCGGAAATCGGCAAGTATCTGACGATTTACTGCTATCAGCCTGCACCGGGCTATTGCGCCTGTGTGCTGCAAGTGACGGATCAATAAATCGAATAAAAATAATATATGTCCTTGCCCCGCGCTGCCAGTGCCTTTCTTAGATAAAGAAGCATAGACAATATTTGTACTTTTTGTGCTACAGCTCTGTTTTTGGAGCTTTGCGTTTATTATAAAACTCTAGCGGGGAAACTCTATCCCCGTACCTGTTGACTGGGGCGGAAAACCGCGATACAATAAAAGAAACGACCTTTTTACGGCAGCAGGCCACGAGGAAAACAAACTATGGAAGTAGAACTGCTCAAAAAATACGGCAGTGTGAGCCCCGGCAAAATAGAGAATCTGGACGGCACGACTGAAACTGTCGATTTCCGCTTTTCAACGGCGATCCGCTTTTACCACAACATGGAGGACGCCGATTTCCCACTGCACTGGCATGCCCCTGGCGAGATCATCTCCCCCATCGAGGGTACCTACACGGTTACGATTGCGGGCAAGACCGTGACGCTGCAGCCCCATGATGTGCTGATTATCGCATCGGGCGAGCTGCACAGCATTCGCGCACCCAAAACGGGGGAGCGATACATCATGAATTACAGCGTATCGTACTTTCATCAGATACAGGATATGGCCGAGTTGTTCAACACGTTCTATCCCTTCCGCCTTGTCACCCGGCAGGAGGACCCCGAACTGGCCGACCAGCTGTTTGCGGTGCTGGCGCAGATAGAGGGCGAGTATTTCAGCACGAACGTCTGCCGTGAGAGCGAGATCATGGCCTTGATGCTGCACTTTTTCTCGATCTTCGGGCGGTATGAGCACCGCCAGAACAGCGAGCAGGTGCTGGATTACCCCAAGCAGCAGGACCACATGCGCCGCTTTGCAGAGCTGTGCGCCTACATCAACAACCACTGCACCGAGCGTCTCTCGGTCGAGGATCTGGCCTCCCGCGCGGGGTTTAGTGTCTACCATTTTTCGCGCCTGTTCAAGGAAAACACGGGCATGACCTGCCACAATTACCTGGTGGCGCGCCGCATCATCTATGCCAAAGCACTGCTGGTGGACGATACGATCCCCATCACCGAGATTGCTATGCGGTCGGGCTTCAACTCGATCGCAACCTTCAACCGCCTGTTCAAGGCGCAGATAGGCTATACCCCTACCGAGTACCGCCAGATGGCCTCCCACGGATAAAAAAGCACCGCCGCGTGAAAGTTCCACGCGGCGGCGCACTTTTTAATTATTCGTAAATTTTGCGGCCGTGGGCATCGCCGATGCCCGTTTTGCGGTAGAAGTAGGTGTTAATGACATCGCGCCACTCACAGGCGTGCTCCTTCTGGTGGGCAAAGCGTGCCTCCAGGCGGGCGTACACGGCAGGATCCAGGTAAGGCTTCAGCGTCACAACCTCGTCGTAGAACCGCGCGGCGTCCTCGGCACCCTCAAAGTGGGTGTCGTAGATGTGCTGCAGGATCGTTTTGCCGCTCTTGAGCACATAGTTATACGGCATGTGGTGGAAGAAGAGCAGCAGCTCTTCGGGGCAGGTCTCCACATTGGCGTACATTTCGGCCAGTTCGGGGGCGTACTGGTGGCAGTAATCGCTGCCCGTGGGCGAGCGGTCAATGCCAATGCCGTCGAAGGAGGCGCGGTGGTAGCAGCCCCAGCGGCTGTACTCATAACCGTCAACGTTGGGGCCGTAGTGGTAGTTGGGGTTGACCATCCAGCCCACGCCCAGGGGGGCGTTGTATTTCTCATAGGTGGGCCAGGACTGCATCAAAATGCGGTGCAGCGTCTTTTCCACAGGCTCATTGTTGCCGAAGGTCAGCCGCAGCCACTCGCCGGCAATCACGGCGGGGTCCAGCGTGGTGTCATAGCTCAAGCGGCCGAATCCGTAGAGGTTCGCAGCGGCCAGGTCGTGGCCGGTCCAGTTTTCATCGTTGCCGGTGTTGGTCACGGCCACCATTCCGTTGCCCGCGCCTTGGATCAGCGCACGCACATGGGCGTCGCCGTTCGGGCGGGTATGCATGTCGAAGTCCAAAATCTGGCGGAACCAGGGCATCAAGTAGCAGACGTGGCGCTGCTGGCCCGTGTACTCCTGCGCAATTTGGAACTCCACGGCAATGTGGGTGTGTTGCAGGCCGCCAATCAGCGGGGAGACCGGTTCGCGCACCTGGAAGTCCATGGGGCCGTTCTTGATTTGCAGCGTGACGTTGTCGCGGAAGGTGCCGTCCAGCGGCATAAAATAGTCGTAGCCTGCGCGGGCGCGATCAATCTTGGTATTGCGCCAATCCTGCTGGCAGTTGTAGACGAAACAACGCCAGACAATGTGACCGCCGCAGGGGGCCACGGCATCGGCCAGCATGTTTGCGCCGTCGGCCTGGTTGCGGCCGTAGGTGAAGGGGCCGGGGCGGCCCTCGGAGTCGGCCTTTACCAGGAAACCACCCAGGCCGGGCAGGTTTGCCCAGACCTCCTGGGCCTTATCCGCCCACCACTTGGCCACGGCGGGGTCACAGGGGTCGGCGGAGTCCATGCCGCCCAGCTCCATCGGGGCGGCAAAGTTGATGCTCAGATACAGCTTGACGCCGTAGGGGGTGAAGATTTTCAGATACTCCTGCAGGGCGCCGAAGTAGCGGTCGGTGATGAGCCAGCTGGCGGCGTCCTTGACGTTGACGTTATTGATTGTGATGCCGTTGATGCCCACGGACGCGAGCATACGGGCGTAAGCCGTCAAACGCGGTACATCGATTAGAATTTTGGAATCTTTGAAAAAGAAGGAATCGCCGGAGTAGCCGCGCTCAATGCTGCCGTCCATGTTGTCCCAGTGGTTCAGCATGCGCAGGCGGTTGGATGGTGCCTTCTCCTCATCGGCGGTGAACTGCGCCCACGCCTTGCCTGCAGTCTGCAGATTGCGCAGCAGTGCAAAAACGCCGTACAAAACGCCTACTTCGCTGCCGCCCTCGATGGTGCAATGGCCGTCGGCGGCTTTTAAGCGGTAGCCCTCAGGGTCCAGGGTCGTGTCCAGCGCCAGGGTGATGTCGTCGCCCTCGGTCAGCGCTGCGCCGTACAGGCCCTTGAAGCCCTCGGCCAGTTCTGCCTTGGCGCGGTCGATGGTTTCGCCCGTCAGCTCGGTATGCAGAGAAATCGCGTCGCAATGGCAGCCCCTAATCTCCGGGTATGCCAGCCAGCACTTGGTAAATGCCATGGTAAAACCTCCTATATATGTGAATAAAATTATTGTTGTTCCAGAATTTTTATCAGCCGTTCCGCAGCTTCTTTGCCGTCGCCGGGGCGGTTCGCACTGCCGAAGCTGAAACGTAAGGTCGACAGCGCATCCTCGGCCGCAGTGCCGCCCAGAGCCATCAAAACGTGGGAGGGTTCCTGCACGCCGCGGTTGTCGCACGCTGCGCCGGGGGAGACACTGACCCCGGCTACATCCAGCTGGTAGGTCAGCCGCTGGCCGCTGCGGCCGGGTAGGCCAACGCTCAGCAGGCCCGGCAGGCCGTCAGCAGGGGTGTGCAGCCGTGCTTCGGGCCGGGCAGCATGCAGCGTCTGCCAAAACTCCTCGGCCAGGGCACGCTTTTTGGCATTGCGCTGGCGGCGCTCGGCGCAGGTGACCTTGAACGCTGCGGCCAAGCCCGCAATCAGCGCTGCGGGCTCAGTGCCGGGGCGCAGGCCGTACTGTTGACTGCCGCCGTAAATCAGCGGGCGCAGTTTGCGAGGCTCGCGCACATACAAGAAGCCGATGCCCTTCGGCCCGCCGAACTTGTGGGCCGACGCCGACAGAAAATCGATGCCGTCCAGCGGGATGGCCAGGTGTCCCGCTGCCTGCACAGCGTCAACGTGCAGCAGCACATCCGCCTCACGGCAGAGCGCTGCCAGCGCGGGGATGTTCTGTACAACGCCTACCTCGTTGTTGGCGTACTGCAGGCTGACCAGGTTGGGGTGGGCCGCCAGGGCGCGGGTCAAGCTCTCAGGCACAACGCGGCCGAACCCGTCAACCTCCAGCGTTGTCATGCGGCCGCCGTCGTCCCGGATTGACGCGCAGGCGTTCAGAACCGAGTGGTGCTCGATGGGCGTTGTGACCACATGGCCACCCTGCGGCACCGTACCACGGATGGCCCAGGTGTTGCTCTCACTGCCGCCGGAGGTGAAAAATATATGGTCGGGGGTGCAGCCCAGATTTTCCGCCACGGTCAGCCGTGCTTTTTCCACGGTCTGCTTGGTGTGCAGGGCGCTGCGGTAGAGTGCGGCGGGGTTCGCGTACTCTTGGTATGCGGTATACATGGCCTCCAGCGCCAGCGGCTCAATGGGCGCGGTGGCGGCATGGTCTGCATAAATTTCGTGGTTCATAGGTAGTTGCCTCAAATAAATGTAAAGGAATCAAAGTCAAACTGCGTGCCGGGCAGGAAGAGGAACGTGACCTGCCGCGCCCCCGTGACGGGCTCAAACGTGAAGGTTTGCTCGCCCCAATCGGCCTGTGGGCCAAACTCGACCACACGGCGCTCGGTCTCACCGCCGTCTGCAGCGGCAAACATCAGATGCACCGTGTTGGCGGGCAACGGGCTGCGGCCCGTAATGCGGATACCGCAGCAGCCGGTCTTGCCAAAGTCCATGCGGTCAAACAGCAGCGAGACATTGTTGCCGATGCCCAGCACACGCGACCCGTCGCGGGTAAAGGAATCGCCATAGACGGCATCGCACGCGCCCGCAGCCAGGGTATCCCATGCGCGAGAATGACGGGTGAAGATAAAGCCCTTGATGTGGACCTTCACGTTCAGCTCCACGGCAAACCTGCCGATGCCACGCAGGAGCTTGTCCAGCTTGAAGGTGTCGGGCTGGTAGACGTTCCACTGCTTGGGCTTGTGGTAGACGCGCTCGCCGATCATTGTACTGCCCTCGGCGTAGGGCTCGCCGTCCCAGAAGCGGAAGGTCGTCGGTTCTCCGTCCAGCACAAAGATTGGCAGCTCCACCGTATCTGCACCATCGGGGCCAAAGTCGATATCATCGAACAGCACCCAGCTGCGGCCCGTGCGGGAGGTGGAAACGCCGCGCTCGTTGCCGTTGCCGATGTCGCCGAAGGACGCATCAAAACGGCTGGCCGAGATAAATTCATAAGGGTTCTTGTGCAGCTGACCGACGCCAGAGATGGACAACTCCAATTGGGAGATCAGCTGCGGCGCATCGTGGCCGTTGCGCACCAGGGCGCGAACCCGCAGTGTGCCATCGCCCAGGGCGGTCACCGTCAGCACGTCACCGTCTGGCTGCATGGCCGCGTTCACGGCGGGCACACCCTTGTCGTCGGTCAACTGCCACTCGATGTCGGTGAAGGTTGCTACCGCTGGCCGGCGTGCGGCGGTAATGTGCGTTACGGGGTGCTCCTTGTCCAGCGCTGTGCGCTCGGCGGTCAGGGTCAGCTTACGCACAGGGATTTCCTGCGTGCTGCCGTCAAAGGTCAGCGGCGGCAGACGGCGGCGAACGGGGCCCTCAAACGGGGCGGCGTTCAGCGTCAGCACTGCAGGGCGCAGGCCGGGGGCCGTGACATCCACGGTAATCGTGCCGGTGCGGCCATTGCCCGCCACAACGGCCAACAGCATGCCACTGAAAAGGCGGCGGCTGTCGGTCTGGTATTCATCGGGGTCGGCGCTGTCGCCGTTGTCAAGGCCCACCAGCACACCCGCGCCATTTACGCGGACCGTCACGCAGTCGTTCGCGTTGCGCACAGGGTTGCCGTTCTTGTCGCGGGTTGTGATTGTGATAAACGTAAGCTCACGGCCATCGCCGGAAATCGTCTTGCGGTCAGCCTGCAGGCAGACCATAGCGCTGTCATCGAAGGAATTCTGCTCGTCAGTTGCCACGACCTTGCCGTTTTCATCGTAGGCTACGACCTTGACGCTGCCGGGGCGGTAGGGTGTCTGCCAGCTGGCGGTACGGCCCTTGGCGGAGTCCAGCACCTTGCGGCCAAGGCTCTCGCCGTTCACAAACAGTTCTACGCTGTGGGCGTTGGTGCAAGCGCAGAGGTCAATCAGCTGCCCTTCGTTGAAGTCCCAGTAGGGGAACAGGTGTACCATTGGGTGTGTTTTGGGGTCGAGCCACGCGGCCTGCACAACGTAGTAGGCGTCCTTCGGGAAGCCTGCCGTGTCAATCGTGCCGAAATAGCTGCTGCGCGTGTGGTAAGGTGTCGGCTCGCCAATGTAATCCCACCCGGTCCAAAGGTACTGCCCCAGCGTGAACGGCCAGCGCTGCTCGCTCTGCAGGCAGACATCCCAGCTCTCCGCGCCCCAACTTGTGCGGCTGTTGCCCAGGCTTGAGCACTGCAGGTCATCATCAGACAGCAGGCTTTGCGAAAGCGGGAAGTGGTAGATGCCGCGGCTCTGCACGATGGACGACGTCTCACTGCCGTAGATGACCCAGTCGGGGTGCTTCTCGTGGTGGCTGGCGTAGAGGCGCTCGCCGTAATTATAGCCCGCGACCTTGATGATATCGGCACAGTGCTGTGTATTTTCCCACGGCATGTAGTTGGAACCGAGCGTTGGGATGCCGTTGCGCGCAGGGTCGTGCGCAGCGACCTCGGCCAGCAGCATCCGCATTGTGTCCGCGCCCTCGGAACCCGCGTGGGTGTCGTAGATCTCGTTGCCGATGCACCAGAACAGCAGGCTTGGGTGGTTGCGGTCGCGGCGGACCCAGGCAGCAACATCCTTTTCCTGCCACTCGTCAAAGAAGCGGCCGTAGTCGTAAGGGTTCTTGCCGCTGCGCCAGCAGTCGAAGCTCTCGACATCCATCAAAATGCCCATCTCGTCGGCCAGATCCATGAACTGCGGCGCGGGCGGTGTGTGACCTGTGCGGATGCTGTTAACCCCCATGGACTTGAGGATTTCAAGCTGACGCTTGGCGGCGCTGTACTCAAACGCCGAACCGAGACAGCCGAAATCGTGGTGGATGCAGACGCCCTTGATCAAAACGCGTTTGTGATTCACCAGCAGCCCGCAGTCGGGTGTGGCTTCGATGGTGCGGCAGCCAAAGCGGGTGGTTAGTGTGTCGGTAACGCCATCGGCGCCGGTTAGCTCTGCCGTGATGTGGTAGAAGTTCGGCGCGTCCAAGTCCCACAAAGCGGGGTCTTGCAGCGTGAAGGTGTGCGAGGCTTTGTAAATCGCGGTTTCCTTGCCCGTGCGCCAGCCATCGGGGGAGGGGAGAGCAGCCCATGCATCGGCAGGGATGGCGGCAGTGCCAAGAAGGCTGCCGTTGTCATCGGTCAGATGCAGCGTCAGCGTGCGGCCCGCGCTGGCGGCGGTGACGGAACCCGCCTCGGCAGTGACGGCCACGGTCCAAGCGCCGTTGTCGCCCTCTTTGGCAGCTACATACAGTCCATCGGGCATCAAGTGGAGATCGGGAGCCTCCCACAGTTCCACATTGCGGTACAGGCCCGCACCGGAGTACCAGCGGGAGTTGGGGTGGCGCAGATTGCAGCGGACAAGAACCTCGTTCTGGCCCTCATGCAGCGCGTCGGTGATGTCGAACCAGAACGACGTGTAGCCGTACTTCCATTGGCCGACTTCGGTGCCGTTGACGAAAACGGTCGTATCCATGTAGGCCCCGCCGAACCAAAGCATGCGTCGGGTGCCGGGTACATCGGTGACAAAGAAATATTTGCGGTAGAACAGCGTGCCATCGCGGTACAGATCGTCCGCGTGGCGAATCTGCCAATCGTGGGGCAGGTCGACGGGGGTGAACTGCGCGTTCCAAGGCAACAGCTCGGTATCCGGCGCGCAGGCGGCAAACAGCCAGTCGATGCTGAAATCGGTGCGTTTCATAAGGAACAGCTCCTTTTAATAAGGGTAAGGGGATGTGACGGGAAGTGCCGTGCAGGTCCGACATGGCCGTGTCGGGCACACACGGTGCGCCCCGTCACCGGGGCGCGGTACTTGCATACCATAAACAGCAAACCGGGGGCAGCCCCATGTTGTTACGTGAGGCTGCCCCCGGCAGTTGCATCACTGTCGCAGGGACAGTCAGTTTCCAAACAAATTACTTGTTTGCGTTGTAGGTGTCGTTGTACATATCAACGATGTTCTGCATGTTCTGGGCTTCGACCTCAGCAACGTAGGTATCCCAATCGTTGTTGATGTCGGCCTGATTCATGGCAAACTTGCAGGTCCAAGCGTTGACGGTATCGGTCATGGGGGTGCCCCACAGGTTCAGCATCTCCAGCTGATCCTCGTCGAAGGTAACGGTGGGATCCAGCGGGCGCAGCTTGCGGTACTGGCCCTGACGGTCGTAGAAGTCACGCAGATCATCGGTGAAGTTGCTGGTCAGCAGCTCGGTGTTGCCGCCATACATGAAGTTGCCGCAGGCGTAGCCCAGCTCTTCACGCAGGTCGACCTGATCGTCGGAGGTCTGTCCGATGGACAGGCCTTTGCAGTAGTAACCGGGGGTCAGGCTGTAGGTGCCGTCGGTGACGGTGTAGGTCTCGCCCTCTTTGCCCCACTTGGTCAGGGTCAGGCCCTCGTCAGAGTACCACAGCCAGTCAACAAAGCGCATCATCTTGATGAACTCGTCCTCGCCCAGCTCTTTCAGAGCGTTGGAAGAGATCATGATACCGCACTCAAGGCGCTGGTTCTCGGCCTGATAGTCGGATGTGCCGATGGGAGTGAGGATGCGGTACAGCTCGTAGTTGCCCTCGCCCAGCTGCTCCTTGACCTTGGCGTCCTGGACGGCGTACTGGGCACGGTTGGTGGACATGATGACGGTCTCGCCGCGGTAGAACTTGTTCAGCGCGGTGTCGTCATCCTGGGTCCAGGTCTCGGGGTCAAGGACCTTGTTCTGGACGAGCTTCTGCAGGACAGTGTAGGCCTGCTTGTATTTGTCGGAGACAGAGCCGTCAACGAAGGAATCGCTGTCGGCGTCATAGACCAGACCGTAGTTGGTGGTGATGGCCCAGCCGGTGTTGATATCGTAGGAGGCACCCAGCAGCTTCAGCAGGTTGCCGCCCTGACCGTAACCGGAGGTCTGGCCGCACCACATATCGGACCAGATGTAGTCATTCTCGCCGCACATGCCCTGCTCGACCATGTACTTCTTGACGCCGATCAACACGTCGGCGAACTTATCCCAGGTCCAATCCTTTTCCAGCTCGGTGACATCGTAGCCGGCAGCGTCAAAGATGTCCTTGCGGACGAGGAAGGTGTAATCCTGCAGAGCGGTCTCCTTCAGGCCGGGCAGGCGGTAGTACTTGCCGTCAGCCTGCGTGATGGTGGCCAAGTCGTCCTGCATGTTGTACTCCTCGACGAAGTTGGAGTAGTTGGGCATATACTGGACATAGTCGGAGACGGGGACAACGCCGCCGCCGGTGACATACGCAGTTTCAGTGTAGATCTTGGGGATGATGTAGGGGGCAGTGCCGGAAGAAACAGCCAAGGAAACCTTATCGGTGTAGTTGGAGTTGTCAACGACGGTCAGTTCCAGATGGACGTTGGTGGCCTCCTCGATGGCCTTAAAGACGCCCTCGCTGATCCACTTGTCGTTCATGGGATAGGCGGGGTTGTCGTTGAAGAACATCGTGTAGGTGACAGGCTCGTCAGAGTGGAAGTGCTCGCCGTACTCATAGCCGAGGTTCGACTCGTCCGCAGCAGCGGTGTCGGTGGTAGCAGTGCTGTCACCGGTGTTGGTGGTGCTTGCAGCCGTGGAGCTGCCGGAGCCGCCGCAGGCAGCCAGAGACAGCACCATGCCGGTAGCCAGCACGAGGGATGTGAGCTTTTTCATGTTTCGTAACCTCCATTACGTTTTTTCCTGCTCCCCGGAAGGCCCTGGGAAAACAGGCGTTTTCTTTCATCCGGCACCGGAGTCGGCGTCGGTTTTAAGACAGTGGAAAAACGGGACGCAGAGCACTAACGCGAAAACGTTAGCCCTTAACGCCGCCCAGCATCATGCCCTGCACGAAATACTTCTGGATGAAGGGGTAGATGCAAATGATGGGAGCGGACGTCAGCACCATGGCGCAGGACTTGATGTTGGAAGCGATCTGCATGGCGTCGCCTGCATCGGCACTTGTGCCGGAAGCGCTGCTGATGAGCTGGCGCAGATAGTAGGCAACGGGCCATTTCGTGGTCGTATCCAAGTAGAGGAAAGCATCAAACCAGTCGTTCCAGTACTGGACGACGTAGAACAGTGTCATGGTGGCCATGATGGGCTTGGACAGGGGAATGGCGATGCGCCAGAACACGCCCCACAAGTCCAGGCCGTCGATCTCGCCGGCTTCTTCCAGCTCACGGGGGAGAGTGAGGAAGAAGGAACGCATCAGGATGACGTAGTAGGTGGAGATCATGCCGGGCAGGATGAAGGATGCCACGGTATCGCGCAGACCCAAGGAAACCATCAAAATGTAGTTGGGGATCATGCCGCCGCTAAAGTACATCGTGAAGATGATGAACTTGTTGATGGCCTTGCCGCCGTACAGCTCCGCCTTGGAAAGGGGATAGGCCAGCAGGGCGCTGAACAGCAGAGCGCAGACCGTGCCAATGATGGAGTACACAATGGTGTTGCCGTAATAGGGGATGAACTTGCCGTCGGTGACGACGTATTTATATGTGGAGATGTTGAAGTCCTTCGGGATCAGGCCGACTTGGCCTGCAACGATCGCCTGCGTAGAGGAGAAGGACTGGGCGATCAAGTACAGGAACGGGTAGAGCATCGCAACGCTGATCAGCGTCAGGATGATGGCGTTAAAGACCTTGAACACGCGGTAACTGCCGGATTCCTTGATCTTCATGGGGCCCATAGTAGTTGCTTTTGCCATTATTTTATCCTCCTAATTACCACAAACCGCTGCCGGTCAGCCAAGAGGAGACCTTGTTGGCAACCGTGAGCAGGACCAGGTTGATAACACCTTGGAACAGGCCGACGGCCGTTGCGTAGCTGTAGTTGCCGGAGCCAAGGCCCATGCGGTAGACGTAGGTGGCGATGATGTCGGCCGTCTCATAGGTCGTGGGGGTGTACAGCAGGAAGACCTTCTCGAAAGCGGCGGAACCGCACAGGCTGCCGATGTTCAGAACCAACAGGGTGGAGATGGTGGGCAGGATGGCGGGGATGGTAACGTGCAGGCACTGCTGGAAGCGGTTTGCGCCGTCCAGCTCAGCAGCCTCGTACAGTTCGGTGTTGATGCCGGACATGGCAGCCAAGTAGAGGATGGTGCCCCAGCCGAGGCCCTGCCATACGCCCGTGGTAACAAAGATCGTCGTAAACCACTCGGGCAGGGAGATGAAGGTGATGGCCTCGCCGCCCAGCTTGGTGATGAGGTTGTTGATGGGACCGCTGGTGGACAGAATCTCGCGGACCATGCCCGCAACGATGACCATCGAGATGAAGTGGGGCAGGTAGGAGATCGTCTGCACAATCTTCTTGAAGTGAACATTCTTGACCTCGTTCAGCAACAGGGCGAAGATCAGCGTCAGCGGGAAGCTGATGATCAGATACTTGAAGTTCAACAGCAGTGTGTTCTTGAACGCACGCCAGAAGTTCTGATCCTTCATGAACTGGTTGAAGTACTTCAGGCCGCTCCATTCATCGCCGAAGATGCTGCTGCCGGCGCGGTAGCGGCGGAACGCAATGATGTTGCCGAACATCGGGATGTAGCGGAACACGATGTAGTACACAACGGGAATGAGCATCATTGCGTACCATTGCCAGTACTTTTTAATGTGCTTCATCGCGGCACCCTGCTTCTTGACAGTGGCCACAGAAGCGTCTTTTTGTGCGGTCTTGGGCATGGTTCTGTCTCTCCTTCCTAATATCAATCACAGGTCAAGGGCCTGCGTTGCGGACTGGGTGACAGTCAGCTTTGCGGGGGCCTGACCCATCAGCGCTACGCTGCGGGCATCAGGCTGGGAAGCACCGACGTAAACGCTGTAGCTGCCTGCCTCAACGATCGGCGTGCCTTCCTCATTGCAGAGGGCGAAGGCGGCCAGCGGCAGGTGAATTTTGACCTGCTTCGTCTCACCGGGCTGCAGCTCGACCTTGGCAAGGCCTTTCAGCTGGGCGTTCGGGGTGTTCTCGCGCTCGGCCTTGACGTAAACCTCCACGCTCTCACGGCCCGCAACGGAACCCTCGTTCGTGACGTCCACCGTCACATCAAGGCCGTCGGAGCCCGCCTCATTCGCGCTGACAGCAGCGTTCTTGAAGCCGAACTTCGTGTAGGACAGGCCGTAGCCGAAGGGGTAAAGGGCTTCCTTCTCCATGTAGCGGTAGGTGCGGCCCTTCATGGCGTAGTCGGTAAACTCCGGCAGGTCGCGGTCGCTGTGGTAGAAGGTGACAGGCAGTTTGCCCTGCGGGTTCGTCTCACCGAACAGAGCGCGGGCCACAGCCTCGCCGCCACGGGCACCGGGATACCAGGCTTCGAGAATGGCGCTTGCGTGCTCATCTGCATAGTTGACAGCCAATGCACTGCCGCCCAGCAGAACCAGAACAACAGGCTTGCCGCTCTCAACGCAGGCTTTCAGGACTTCCTCCTGATGGCCGGGGAGCTTCAGGTTCGGCTTGTCGCCGCTGGCGAACTGGTTGCCCTGGTCGCCCTCCTCACCCTCAAGGCCGGCATCCAGACCGAGGACTGCGATAACGACATCGCTCTCCTCGCAGACGCCCTTGACCTCGCTCATCAGCTCGTTGGACTCGGCCAAGCCGTGGATGTTGTCGGCGTAGAGGTGGCAGCCCTGCGAGTAGCGGACTTTCACATCGTCGCCGAGGTAATCTTCAATGCCCTCCAGCACGGTGGTGTAGCGGGAGGCAGTGCCCTCATAGTTGCCCAGCAGCGCCTTGCGACTGTCGGCATTGGGGCCGATGACGCCGACGGTGTGCAGCTTGGACTTGTCCAGCGGCAGCGTGCCGTCATTCTTCAGCAGCGTCATGATGCTGTCGGCGACTTTCAGGTTCAGGGCCTTCATCTCGGCGCTGTCGACAACGTCGTAGCCAACCTTATTATAAGGAACCTGATCCTCGGCGTCAAACATACCCAGACGCATGCGGGTCACATACAGGCGGGTCAGGCTCTCATCGATCTTCTCTTCGGAAAGCTTGCCCTCGGCGACGGCCTGCTCAAGGTAAACATAAAGGTCGCCGCAGTTCAGGTCGCAGCCGTTGTTGACGGCCAGTGCGACGGACTCCACAGGGCCGTCCGTGACCATGTGGCCGGTATGGAAGTCCTTGATGGCCCAGCAGTCGGAGGTAACGTGGCCGTCAAAATGCCACTTGTCACGCAGGATATCCTTTAGCAGGGTCTTGCTGCCGCAGCAGGGCTCGCCATTCGTGCGGTTGTACGCACCCATGACGGCCTCGACACCGGCTTCCTTGACCAGTGCGCGGAAGGCGGGCAGGTAGGTCTCCCACAGGTCCTGCTTGGAGACGATGGCGTTAAAGTGGTGGCGGTCGCTTTCGGGGCCAGAGTGTACGGCGAAATGCTTGGCGCAGGCGGCGGCCTGCAGGTAATCGGGATCGTCGCCCTGCATACCCTCAACAAAGCGGACGCCGAGGCGGCTCGTCAGGAACGGATCTTCGCCGTAAGTTTCGTGGCCACGGCCCCAGCGGGGATCGCGGAAGATGTTGATGTTGGGGGCCCAGACGGTCAGACCCTTGAAAATGTCACGGTCGCCGTGGGCGCGGCACATATTGTACTTGCCGCGAGCCTCAACGCCGACGGCGTTGCCGACCTGCTCCATCATGTTCTCGTCAAAGGCGGCGGCCATGCCGATGGCCTGGGGGAAGACGGTGGCAGTGCCCGCGCGGCCGACACCGTGGATGCCCTCGCTCCACCAGTTGTAAGCGGGGATGCCCAGACGCTCAATCGCGGGAGCCCAGCTCAGCATCTGGCTGACCTTCTCGTGCAGGGTCATCTGCGCAACGAGGTCGGCCGCACGCTTGCGGTACTCAGCCTCTTTAGCGGGATTCTTGGTTCTCTTCATAATGCTTCCTCCTGTTCTTCCGTGTCCTTTACAGAACGCCGAAGCCTAAAATGGTGAATACTTTGTCCGTGCCCGGCTCCTGCATCTTGATTTCGATGTGGTGCCGATGCGCGGTTTCTTCCTTTAAGATAATGGCCGCATGGCAGTGGGTCCAACCGGCCTGCCGCGGGTCGTAGGCCGCGACCTCTTTGCCGTCTACCGTGACGACTGCCGCGCCGAACTCCTTGCTGCCCGAATCCTTAAAAACGAGCTGGATGCTGCGGCAGGTGATGTCCATCGTGAACGGGTTGTCGCCCGCGCCCTTCTTCCAGTTGTGGGGGAACTCGGGGGTGTTGACATCCTCAAAGTCGAAGGGCACGCTCTGTAAGTCGGTGTCCGTCTCGGTGAAGCAGCCGGGGTCGATGACCGCGTCAAAGGGGTTCACACTGCGGTCCAGCAGCTTCGTCTCGGCAAAGTCGAAACCGTAGTAGGGGGCGAGCTCTTTCGGGGCAGGCCCTTCCTGCTGCTTGTCCAGCCGGTCCAGCATATACATGAGGCAGTCCCGCATGATGCGGTGCCCGCTGTTGGAGGGATGGAACACATCGTAGAAGTACTGGCGGCGGGTGATGACGCTGCGCTCACCGACACCAACGCGGAACTGCGGGCTGACGGCGTCCAGCACATTGACCATCGGCAGCTCATGCCGCCAACCGATGGGAGCCAAGCGATCCTTCAGGTTCCAGTCGTTGGCAAAAACGCTGAACAGCATCACAACGGCGGGCTCATTGGGGGCTGACCAGATCTTTTGGATCAGGCTCTCGTGCATCAGGCCCTTCGTCTCGTCAGCCTCGTCGTTGACGGCGAACTCGACGATGATCAGATCGGGCTGCACCGCACCGTCGCGGGTGATGTCGCGGTCATAGCGGATGATGCCGAGCTGGCAGGGCGTGCCGCCAACGCCCGCTTTGATGTAGCGGACATGTGCGCCGTGGTCGGGTGTGTACCTTTCGCAGATGGCCTCATAGGTCTTGCGCGCGTAGCACATTTCCTGCGAGGGAACCGCACCCGCGCCCTGTGTGATGGAGCCGCCCAGGAAGGCGATCGTCGTGGGCTTGCCATCGCGGAGCTGCTGCAACACACGCTTGATACGGATGTTGTTGCCGGTGCTCAGGCAGCTGCGGGCGATCATCTCGCCGTAGGCGGGCGTATCGAAAGCCACGGGCGGGTCGGGGTCAACCTCGGGGACTGTGTAGCCGTCGTTCAAGTAGAGCTTGACGGTGGCCGTGGCGATGTCCTTCGGTTTGACGAGCTCGAACAGAAACTCCTGCGGCGTCTCGTCGCTGTCGGACCACTGCTGCTCATCCATGACCATGATGTGCTCGGTGCCATCGGTGGTAATCTTCATGCTGTTGCGGCTGCCGCTGCTGCCCAGTTCCCCGGAGAAGCCGAGGGTAAAGGTCACGACCTTGTCGGGCAGGTCGCCGACGATGCTGACGCCGACGCTGTGCACGAGCTTGCGGAAGCCCTTGGCCGTGCGGAGCATTTCCAGAATGTTCTCATCGTCAATGCCGCCGACCATCTTGGCGAAAGTTACAAGGCGGTCACCATTGATATAAACGGGGTGGCGGCCTACGCCGTCATTGCTCGGCAGGCCGCCGACCGGCTTGTCCAGCAGTACATAAAATCCCGGGCGTTTGGCCGTTGGGTCCTTGGGTGCGATCTTGTCCAACACCGTTTGCTTCACTCTTTTCTGAATTGTCTGTGTCTTATGTTTGGTGAGCTCATCACAGGCCAAACATATCATCTGCCGTTATTATACCGCATTCCGAAAATGCATGCTTCTCATTTTTTGCTATGTATCTTATCAATATCTGCTGTTTTTACAGGCTTGTTGATTGTTTTTTGTGCAATGTGCTAGAAAGAAAAACACAGTTTTTGTGCGATTCGAGAAACGAATTGTAACTTTCGTGTCATCATTATGGATAAATGGTGCATAATGTGCCGCGAATTTTTCCTACCTACTGCGCTTGTTCGGCATCGCCAAAATTTGCACAGCCTGAAAAATAGCACAAAATAAGCATTGCAAAAGCCGAAAGTCCCGAAAACGACGGGGCTTTTCTTGCAATAAGTGGGATGCAGGGGGTGCTGTATTTATGTTGCCCTGTTGAAAATCGAGCCCGGTACCCCCTTGATTTTGCCGCCGCAACCTGCTATATTGAGCCAAAACCGAACAACGAAAGGGGCCGATTTATGGCAGCAGTTACCCTGCCCACACACTATCGCAACGTTTTTGCGGAGCTGGGCTATGCGCAGGCGGAGATCGACGCACGCATTGAAAATACGTTTCCTACCATTTTTTATGGGGACGAGGCCCACCGCTTCTACCACCCCACCGGGCCGGGCCTTGCCTACATCGAGGACACGGGCAACCACGACGTCCGTACCGAGGGCATGAGCTACGGCATGATGCTCTGCGTACAGACTGATCACAAGGCCGAATTTGACGCACTATGGAGTTGGGTCATGCACTATATGTACATGCAGGACGGCCCCAACGCCGAGGTTTGCGTGCGCCGTTTCTGGAACACGCCCCTGCGGGATGGCCCACGCCGCTATTACGACAACTGCCTGTACTTCTTTGCCCTGCTGGCCCTCAGCGGCCGATACCGCATTTGGCCGCTGTAAGGCGTTCTGATATAGTAAAAAAGGAGAATCCTATGATGATGCAATTTGTCTGCACGGCCCGGTCGGCGGACGATGAGGACTACCGCCCGCTGGCTGAAACGCCGCTGACGCTGGACTTTGCCTATGACCACGGCGTTTCGACTTTGGCCGATCCGGCGGTCTGGCAGGTGACGCTGACCAACAACGCCGATGCCCCATGGCGCGGCGTTGTTAAGCTGGAACACTGCGTTGCTTGCGATGCACCGCGTTTTTTCTTGCCCGGATTCCTCTACGGCCGCAATCGCGGCGAGGCCCCGATCCGCGTTGACAACCGCTACCCAAGGCTGCGGGCAGGTACACCGGAGTTTCCTGCATCGCCTTGGTGGATGGTCCGCGCTGATCGCCTCAGCCACCCCGCAGCCTTCCTGCTGGACGGCGGACGGTGGTATGGGCTCTCGGCTGCGCCATATTTCGTGCGCCAAAACGGCGTGCTGCAACCCTGGCAGCCCGGCAGGGCGGAAACGTTCGCACAGTTTGCAGGCTTTACCTGCTCACTGAACACGGGCAGTGTCGGCTACACGCTGGGGTACGAAAACGCGCCCTGGCTGTTTGTGCAGTCCCACAACATCAAGCCCCGCGCCCCGATGGGTGAAAACTGCTTGACGCTGGCGGCGGGGGAGAGCGTTGCCTTCCCGCTGTACCTCTATGATTTTGTCGCAGTGGATGGCGAGCGCACGCTGTATGCGGCGCTGGAGGCCGTCTATGGGCTGTGGCACACGCCGCCGCGCCCCGGCACGACCCCCTCCCGCGCGGCAGAGCTGCTGGCCGGGGCCGTTACCCGCGACGCTTGGCTGCCCGACGATAAAAACTATGTCGGCATCACCAAAGAGCACTCGGACGGCAGCTATGAGCAGAACAAGATCTTCTCCATCAGCTGGACCAACGGCCTCTCCGCCGCCGTGCCCTGCCTGCAGGCGGCGCATCGCCTGGGGGATGAGACAATCCGCGCTGCGGCCCTTGCCTGCATTGACAATATTGTGCAGAACTCTTTGGACCCGCGCTGCGGCCTGCCCAACGAGACCTGGGACGCCGAAAACGGCTGGAGCTGTCGGGGCTGGTGGTTCGACGGCATGTACACGGGCGGGCATTCCGGCTATCTGGTCGGACAGACGCTTTATTATATCCTAAAGGCCTATCGGCTCGAAGCTGCCCGCGGCATCGACCACCCCGACTGGCTCGCCTTTGTGCAGGGCGTGGTGCCACGGCTGGCGGCGGCACGCAACGGCGACGGCGAGTACCCGTTTACCCTGTCGGAGCAAACGGGCGCAGGGTTGGAATACGATTCCCTGGGCAGCGCCTGGTGCTTGGCCGCTGAGGCTGCGCTGATGCAGCTGACGGGCGACACCGCCGACCTGCCCGCCATGGAGCGCAGCGAGGCACACTACTACGATGCCTTTATCCGTCGTGCTGAGTGTTACGGCGGCCCGCCGGATACCAGCAAAGCCGTGGACAGCGAGGGTGTGCTGGCCTACATCCGCGTCGCGCGGCTGCTGCACGAGTTGACGGGCAAGGCCGTCTATCTCGACCACCTGCGGGACGCACTGTGCTATGAGTACAGCTTTAAATTCTGCTACAATGTGCCCGTACAGGTCCCGCCGCTGTCCCGCCTCGGCTGGTCGAGCTGCGGCGGCAGCATCACTTCGGTGGCCAACCCGCACATTCACCCCATGTCCTGCACAGTTGCCGACGAGATGTTCTACTATCTGCGCCGCCGCCCCGATGCCTATATTGAATCCCGTTTAAAGGATACGGTGGGCTGGTCGCTGCAGACCTTCAACACCTTTGACCGCGAGTACGACTACGGCCGCGCGGGCTGGATGTCCGAGCGGTTCTGCCACTGCGAGGGCCTGCTGGTGCAGACCTACCCCGACGGCAGTCTTGCCAGCACATGGTTTGCGCTGATGCCCTGGGCTTGCGGCAGCGTGTTGGAAGGCGTGTGCGGCACGTGGTGGAACTATAAAGGCAATACCGCATAATTCTAAGTGCCGATACGGCGAGCGAGGTGCGGCAGATGCTAAGCCAAAATGCTCGATAATACTGGATGCTGCAAAGGTGAGCACCGCCAGTGGCGGAAACAGCGAACCGAAGCAGGGGCAGCGGTCGCAGAG
>CDZT01050177.1_pt1 | contig 22780 bp, 24 predicted proteins | sample 557531 | NCBI WGS metagenome assembly CDZT01 (sample SAMEA3182066, study PRJEB8094) | gut metagenome | biome: human; feature: gut; material: Stool; isolation source: human stools | place: Canada | collected 2013-03-05
TTAACAAGGTTTTCATAAGGATGTTTTTTAGATTTTGGATTATGCGGTATGGCATTGGATATGCTATACCGCATTTCCTTTCCAGAGAGTGACCTTTGAACGGTCAAATTCTCCGATATGATTGTAGATGATCTCAATTTCCTGTAACCGTCTGCCGCTGCTCTTATCAGGAGCATGGACGATAATCCTATCCACAAATTCATGGAGGATTTCAGGGGTCAGCTCGGTCAGGTCTGTGTACTTCTTCACAACGGCGAGAAAGCGTTTCACATCGACGCTTTTCTTTTCTTCCTTCTGAAGCTCATTCTGAATGATATCTGCCTCGGCCTGCAAGGTACGCTGCTCGTCCTCATAGCCTTTTGACATTTTCATAAAACGCTCGTCAGAAAGTTTGCCGATAATATTGTCCTCATAGATACGCTGGAAAATGGTGTCCAGTTCTCCAATACGCTTCTGGATTTCAGCTAACCGCCTTTTCTGCTGTGCCAGTTCCCGGCTTTTTTGCTTCATGTCGGCATCCATCACCATCCGTACAAAATCGTCCTCATAGTTAGAAACATAATGGATGACTTCCCGCAGGTTTTCAAGAACGATCTTTTCCACAACTACATGACGGATATAGTGCATGGTGCATTTGGAAGTGTTGCTCCGATAATTCTCACAGAGATAATTGTGTTTCTCTACCGGTTCACCGACTCGGCGGTGGAAACTCAGCTTTCGTCCACAGTCTGCACAGTAGAGCAGCCCAGAGAACATCGGCATTTCCCCCATCCTGGTAGGACGCCGTTTGCCTGCTCGGATTTTCTGGACAATCTCAAAAGTTTCCCTGTCAATGATTGCCTCATGGGTTCCTTCAAAGACTTTCCATTGATCCGGGGTATGCTTGATTTTCTTATGGCACTTATAAGACTTGTTATGTGTCTTAAAATTTACCGTATGTCCCAGATAATCCGTTCTTTCCAAAATCGCTGCAACTGCCGGGGCGTTCCATGCAAACTTGTCTGCCGGAAGTACAGTCCGTGGCTTTCCGCCTTTCTCCAATGCGTAATAGGTAGGGCAGAGGATTTCCCGCTCCGTCAGGATATGGGCGATCTGCGTAGGACCATAGCCGCTGACGCACAGCCGGAAGATTTCCCGTACCACTTCGGCGGCTTCTTCGTCCACGATCCACTCCTTTTTGTTCTCCGGGTTCTTCATGTATCCGTAGGGAGGATGTGAACCGATGTGCTCGCCGGCCATTCCCTTTGAACGCTTCACAGCCCGGATTTTTTTGCTGGTGTCCTTCGCATACCATTCATTGAACATACGTCGTTCGGGAAGGTGAAGCGCAAACAGCAAAAATCCAGTATTCATGCGGGTTTGCGGCGAGATGGCTCTCGATCAGATAGCTCTCTTTCAGACGGTCAAAGGCCTGAAATCACAATCGCATAGTTGTTTTCAAGGGAGAATGGCGGTAACAGCGGTCATTCTCCCTTTTTTCGTTCCTGCCGCTTTCAACGAGGAGGAACACGAATATGGAAGAACCGAAAAGCAAAGCGAAGCGCGGGACAAAGACCGCTGCGGCTGCGCAAGAGGATAAAATCACGCTACTCCCGCTGTCGGAGCTGCACGACTTCCCCAACCACCCCTTCAAGGTGCGGGACGACGAGGCCATGCAGGAAACGGCGGAGAGCATCCGGCAGTACGGCGTACTCGTCCCCGCCATCGTCCGCCCCCGTGAGGGCGGCGGCTATGAGATCATCGCCGGACACCGGCGCAGGCACGGCAGCGAGCTGGCGGGGCTTTCCGCCATGCCCTGCATTGTGCGGCAGATGGACGACGACACCGCCACCATCCTCATGGTGGACAGTAACATCCAGCGCGAAAACATCCTGCCCTCTGAACGGGCGCAGGCGTACAAAATGAAGCTGGAGGCCATCAAAAGACAGGGTACACGGCACGATTTAACTTCTGACCAACTTGGACAGAAGTTGAGTGGAAAGACTTCCCGCGAGGTTATTGCAGAGAACAGCAATGACAGCCCTACACAAATCCAGCGCTATATCCGCCTGACAGAACTCTCCCCGGAGCTTCAACAGATGGTGGACGAGAAGAAGATCGGCATGACCCCCGCCGTGGAAATCTCCTACCTCAAGCCGGAGGAACAGCAGATGCTACTCACCGCCATCGACAGCGAACAGGCAACGCCCTCGCTTTCCCAGGCGCAGCGCATGAAAAAGCTCTCCCGCGACGGCAAGCTCAACGACGATACCATGCTGGACATCATGATGGAGCAGAAAAAGCCGGAGGGGTATAACGTCGTCCTCTCGGCGGACAAGCTGCGCAAATACTTCCCGCGCTCCTATACGCCGCAGAAGATGGAGGAAACCATCCTGAAGCTGCTGGACGCATGGCTGCGCAAGCGCCAGCGTGACCAGTCCAGATACCATTCCGGCAGACCCCAGCGTGAAGAATTACAGCTATGCCGTGGTGGACGGCGAGGTGTACTACCGTGAGAACTCCGTCATGGTCAAGCCCAATCTGAACGCCACCGCAAGGGAGCGCGTCAAGGGCATGGCCGAGCTGCGGGACTGCGTTCACCGGCTCATCGACCTCCAGATGTGGGAATCCGACGATGTTTCCATCCGCGCCGAGCAGCAGAAGCTCAACCGCCTCTATGACCGCTTCACGGAGAAATACGGCCTCATCAACAGCCGGGGCAACGCCCTCGCCTTTGCAGACGACAGCTCCTACTACCTGCTCTGCTCCCTTGAAATGCTGGACGATGAGGACAAGACCAAGCTCAAGGGCAAGGCGGATATGTTCACCAAGCGCACCATCCGGCAGCGGCAGTCCGTTACCAGCGTGGACACCGCCGCAGAAGCTCTCGCCCTGTCCATTGGGGAAAAAGCCCGCGTGGATATGGCGTATATGTCCCAGCTCACCGGCAAAAGCGAGGACGACCTCATCGACGAGCTGAACGGCGTCATCTTCCTCGACCCTGTTTACGGCGACTGGCAGACGGCGGACGAATACCTCTCCGGCAACGTCCGGCAAAAGCTGCGGGAGGCGGAGAACGCCGCCGTTGACAGCCCCGGCTATCTGCCCAACGTGGAGGCATTGCGCGCCGCACAGCCGAAAGACCTTGACGCTTCGGAGATTGAGGTGCGTCTCGGCGCGACGTGGATCGACAAAAAGTACATTCAGCAGTTCATGTTCGAACTGCTGGAGCCGCCTCTGTATGCCCGCCGCTCCTTGGAGGTCAACTACTCGGAGTTCACGGCGGAGTGGAACATCTCCGGCAAGAACAGCATCCCCTACAACGACATCAACGCCCGCATGACCTACGGCACCGACTGCGCCAACGCCTATAAAATCCTTGAAGATACGCTGAACTTGCGGGATGTGCGCATCTACGACACCGTAAGGGACGCGGACGGAAAGGAAAAGCGCGTCCTCAACAGTAAGGAAACCACCCTCGCCCAGCAGAAGCAGCAGGCCATCAAGGAGGCGTTCCGTGACTGGATCTGGCGCGACCCCGACAGGCGGCGGGAGCTGGTGCAGCTCTACAATGAGCGCTTCAATTCCACCCGTCCCCGGGAATATGACGGCAGACACCTGATCTTTCCGGGCATGAATCCTGAGATCACCTTGCGGGAGCATCAGCTCAACGCCATCGCCCACGACCTCTACGGCGGCAACACGCTCCTTGCCCATGAGGTGGGCGCGGGCAAGACCTTTGAGATGATCGCCGCCGCCATGGAGGGCAAGCGCCTCGGCCTGTGCCAGAAATCCCTCTTTGCCGTGCCGAACCACCTGACGGAGCAGTGGGCCTCGGAGTTCCTGCGGCTCTATCCCTCCGCCAATATCCTTGTCGCTACCAAAAAGGACTTTGAGACACGAAACCGCAAGAAGTTCTGCGCCCGCATCGCCACCGGCGACTATGACGCCGTTATCATCGGCCACAGCCAGTTTGAGCGCATCCCCGTATCCAGAGAGCGGCAGGAGCGGCTCTTGCAGGAGCAGATCTGGGAGATCGAGGACGGCATTGCAGAACTCAAGGCCAGCCGCGCCGAGCGCTTTACCATCAAGGAGCTGGAGCGCACCAAGAAAAATCTGGAAACCAAGCTGCAAAAGCTCCATGACGCCGCCCGCAAGGACGACGTTGTGACCTTTGAACAGCTCGGCGTAGACCGGCTCTATGTGGACGAGGCGCACAGCTTCAAAAACCTGTTCCTTTACACAAAAATGCGAAACGTGGCGGGACTTTCCACCACCGATGCCCAGAAGTCCTCGGATATGCTCTTAAAATGCCGGTACATCGACGAAATCACCCACGGCAAGGGCGTCACCTTCGCCACGGGTACGCCCATCTCAAATTCCATGACAGAATTGTATACCATGATGCGGTATTTGCAGCACGATATGCTCAAGCGCAACAGCCTGACCCACTTCGATTGCTGGGCCTCCGCCTTTGGGGAAACCACCACCGCCATCGAGCTTGCCCCGGAGGGCTATAATTTTTGAGGATGATGAAATCGTACTTTCCTAAATGAAAAAAGACGGTCAAAGGCGGTTTCGAGGTTTCCGAAAATTTTTCAAAAAATTTTTTGAAAACAGTTCCGCTTAGACCCCCTGTTTTCTCCTATTGGTGAAGGGCGAGTAATCTCTATAATCTCAAAACATATTACATAAGGAAAGGAGGGCAAAGGATGCCGAAAACAGCAGGAAAAGCAAGAGTTACAGCACTCTATGAAAGGCTTTCGAGGGACGATGACCTTGTGGGCGAGTCAAACTCGATAACCAACCAAAAGAAATACTTGGAAGATTTCGCTCACAGGAACGGCTTGACGAATATCCGCCATTTTACTGATGATGGATATTCCGGCGTGAACTTCAACAGGCCGGGCGTTCAAGCCTTGATAGCCGCCGTTGAAGCAGGGGAAGTCGAGACGATTTGCGTAAAAGACCTATCCCGTTTTGGTAGGAATTATCTGGAAGTTGGATTCTATACGGAAATCCTTTTCCCCCAAAAGGATGTGCGCTTCATCGCTATCAATAACGGCATAGACAGCGATAACGCCACCGACAACGACTTTGCCCCTTTCCTCAATATCATGAACGAGTTTTACGCCAAAGACACCAGTAACAAGATCAAGGCTATCTTTGACACCCGTATGAGGGACGGCAAGCGTTGCTCCGGCAGTATCCCCTACGGCTACAACAGACTTCCCGGCGATAAGCAGACGCTTGTGGTAGACCCCGAAGCCGCCGAAGTGGTAAAGCGTATCTTCCTGCTTGCCAGCGAGGGCAAAAGCCCCCGAGCGATAGCGGAACTGCTCACCGAGGGAAAGGTCTTGATTCCCGCCGCACACGCAGAAAGATACCACAAGGAGCAGTCCAATGGGAAGAAATACTCCGACCCGTATCTGTGGGGCGTGTCCACGGTAAGGAAGATACTGGACAGGCAGGAATATCTCGGGCATACCATTCTCCGCAAGTCCGTGGGGACAAACTTCAAGCTCCACAAGCGCAAGGAAACGAGCGCAGAGGAACAGTATGTATTTGAGAACACCCACGAAGCTATCATTTCACAGGAGCTTTGGGACAGCGTTCAGCGCACAAGGAAACGCGCCGGGAGAAGCTCCCCGTGGGGCAGTCATTACCACCGATTGAGCGGCTATCTCTACTGCGCCGACTGCGGCAGACGAATGACCCTGCAAACCCATTACAGCAGAAAAGACGGCTCTGTGGAATATTCTTTCCGTTGCGGCGGGTACGCCAGCAGAGTGGATTCCTGCACCGCCCACGGTATCAGCGCAGACAGCGTGGAGGCGATACTCCTATCCGCCGTTCAGAGGACTTCAAGGCTTGTGATGAAGGACGAAAAGGCGTTTGCCGAGGAACTGCAAAGGCTGTGGCTTGAAAAACAGCGGGAGAAGCCCCAACAGGCTGAAACAGAGTTAAAGCGTATGCAGAAGCGGTATGACGAGCTTTCCGGGCTTGTGCGTGGTCTGTATGAAAACCTTGTGTCGGGACTGCTCCCCGAAAGGCAGTATAAACAGCTTATGAAGCAGTACGACGATGAACAGGCGGAGCTTGAAGCCAAGATTGAAAAGCTCCAAGCGGAGGTTGCGGACAGCAAGGAAAAGCCCCTTGACATCGAGCATTTCATCGCCCTGATACGCAAATTCAAGTCCCCCGACGAGGTAAGCGATACGATGTTCCGGGAGCTTGTGGACAAAATCGTTGTGCATGAGGCGCAGGGCGTGGGCAACGCCCGTACACAGCAGGTTGACATCTATTTCAACTATGTCGGGCAGGTCAATATCGCATACAGCGAGGAAGAACTTGCCGAGATAAAGGCACAGGAGGAACATCTTGCGGCGGAGAAGTTAGCCCAGCAGAGGGCTAAGGAAAAAGCCAGACGGGAACGGCGCAAGGCGAAGAAAATCGCTGAAAACGGCGGCGAAATCATTGTCAAGAAGGTCTGCCCTCACTGTGGGAAAGAGTTTATCCCGACAAGCAACCGGCAGATATTCTGCTCCAAGGAATGTAACTATCAGGCAAGACAGGCTGAGAAGAAAGCTGACCGGGAGGCCGAGCGTGGCGTTCACTACTATCGCAAGCGTGTATGCGAGGTCTGCGGCAAGGAGTATTGGCCTACGCATAGCCAACAGAAAGTTTGCTCCGAGGAATGTCGGAAGAAAAAGCATAACATGGTGACTTTGGAGATTTATCACAGAAAACAGGACGAGAAAGAGCTGCGGGAGGTGGTGTGATTTGCTCTTTCATCGGCAAAAGCAAGAGGGCAAGAAGTTTTAGTGTCCCATCGTAGAGGTCAAAATCACAAAGGAGAAAACGCTATGGAAATCAAGTACAGGAAATCAGTCATTCATCAATCGGTCGGCGGTGAGGATATGGAAACCGAGGTAATGCTGCCGGACTTTGAGGACGGGCAGGAACAGCGCCCTATCGGGATATGGGGACAGCGACATCTGCGGTATATTCGAGAACACAGGATAGCTCTCTATACCGAGCTTCTGACAAGCGGCAGACTGAACGCCTACCTTGCAGAACTGAATGAGGAAGCCGAGACTATGCATTTCCGGCTGGTAAAGGAACTTGCCGAAAAAGAGGGAGTGACGGAAAAGCTCAAAGCCGAGGACGGTATGAAGTGGGTGCAGGCTATGAACAATATCCGCAACCGAGCCGCCGAGGTGGTTTACAACGATTTGATTTACAACTGATACTCACCACATAGGAAAATGCCGCTGTCAACCGATGGCGGCTTTTCCTTTTCAGCAGGTGTTCAAGAAGTCATAAAGTCGGCAGTATAGTCGAAGGGAGTATTCTCACCGAGAAAATAGCTGCTTGAGGTAGATTTCTTCACAATTCGAGTGTATAATATTTGGTGTCGAGTGGGCGACTGTTCGACAAATCGGCAGTTGAAAAGAAGATTTCCTTACTGGTGTCGGGAGTAATCAAATGAAAGTGTTTTTTCGGGATAAATTAAAATCTTACTGTTTAGTGATTGCATTAGGTATACTCGCAGGGCTTTCCGTTGTACTTTTTATTGAACTTCCAGACAATAGCTTATGGTCATTTTATTATTGGAGTTCAAGTACATTCGGATTTTGGATGTTTTCAACCTCTTTGATTGTTTTATTTAGTGAAAACAGGAAGTGTGCGGCGTTCAATGCGGGAATATACATATTCCTAATGTTCTTTATCACAACTGCACATCAATCTCTTCAAATTTATCAAAGTGGAGTCACGCAATTTAACTCACTATCTGAACTGGCAGTAAACCATATTGGAGGTTGGTTGTTGTACAGTATTCCGCCCGCTTTGGTATGCGCTTTGTTGGGAATTGTTCTATGGTCCGGAAGAAAAAATTCTCTATGGGGAAAAACACTTCGATTACTGCCAGCAGTATTTATGCTGATAGAAACAGTTATTCTTTTCTATTGGGTATTTACTTGTAAGACAAAACTTTTTTCAGCGTTAAGTGACTTTGCCTGCCTTTTGGCTTATTTTCTTATTATTAGAAAACAAACGAACAGCAAATGACAAACTGGGATTTGTAGAGAGGAGTGTTGATATGGAAAATATAAAATTAAGCCATACATTAAAGTCTTATAGTATGGTGTTTTTAGTTGGTATATTTATAGGATGTATATGTAGATTGTTAGATTATTGCTCTTTAGACTCTTTGTGGGGATTTTCGTCAATTCAAACATTATTGGGATTTTGGATTATTACAAATACAATAATTGTTTTATTAAGCACTTCAAATAAATGTGCAGGTATTAGTTCATTCTTATATATGTTTGGAATGACATTGAGTTTCTACGGATTACAGGCAATATTAGGAATGTTTATCCCATTATTTTCAGGTGGATTCCGTAAATCTTTGTTTATACTATTTGCTTTGCTTTCTATTCCGTGTGCAATAGCAGCTTTTGTTTTATATTATTGGAATAAAGACAATGTTTTAAGTTCATTGTTGTATTCTTTACCAGTAGGTGCATTAGTAGCAGAAACAATAGCAATTTCATTTTATTTTTTGGAACATCACACATTCCTATTTCAGCTGTTAATGGATATTATAGGGGCTGTTGTGTTTAGTGTATTATTTTTCAAAAAAGTAAAACATAGAAAACTGTATATTATCGGAATTGTATTAAGCAGTTTAGTGTTCTATTTTATTTTTCCATGGTAGCGTATCTTCAAAAACTCCTATTTGTCGAGCAGATAACTACCAGCCCCACAACTAAAAACTTGGGCGCTGTTTTCTTCCCAAGACGCTCCACTTTGGCGTAAGTCTACAACTGAATACGAATACATAGCCCTTGCTTTCACAGGTGACGAAAACGGAGCATATGCCCCATAATCGCCCCGGAAATGTACTGAAAGCAAGGGCTTTTTCTGTGTCCCGGCAGTAACGGAAGGAGGCGGTGCCTATGCGCCGGGAATGGAATAAGCAGAAAATCTATCAAAACAAAAAGGAGAACAAAATGCAAAACGCAAATCAGACAAACAATGCCCGTCTTGAGCTTATCAAGGCGAGTGAAATCGAGCCAAAAGAAATCGAATGGCTGTGGTATCCGTTCATTCCATACGGCAAGGTCACGCTGTTGCAGGGCGACCCCGGCGACGGGAAAAGCACCTTTATGCTGACAATCGCCGCCCTGCTGACAAGGGGTGAGCCTTTGCCGTTCACGGATACGGGAAAGCCGCATGAGCCGATCAGCGTCATCTACCAGACCACGGAGGACGATGCGGACGATACCATTGTCCCCCGCTTCATCAAAGCGAACGGGGACAGAGAACGCCTGTTGTTCATCAGCGAAAAGGAAAGCCCGCTGACCTTTGACGATGGGCGTATCCTCTCCGCTATCCGAGAGACGGGCGCAAGGGTGTTGATCCTTGACCCGCTTTCCTCGTATATCGGGGACTGTCAAATCAACGCCGCCAACGAAGTCCGCCCCCGCTTCAACTGCCTTATCCGCATAGCGAAAGAGACAGGGTGTGCTATCGTCATTATCAATCATCTGAACAAGATGTTTGGCACGAAAGCGATCTACCGCACTCCCGGCTCTATCGACATCGTGGGTGCGGTCAGGAGCGCACTTCTCATCGGCAGGAACAGGGATAACGAGGACGAGCGTATCCTTGTCCAGCAGAAAGCTAATCTCGCCCCCACGGGAAAGGCAATCGTCTTTTCGGTCGGTGAGGACGGGATACGCTTTATCGAGCAGACGGAGAAAACGGCAGACGAGCTTTTGTCTATGCTCCCGCAGAAAAGCGGCGGCAGACCGAATGTGAAAACGGACGCCGCCGTTCGTCTGCTCTCGGAGCTGCTGTCGGACGGTGAGGAACACGAAGCGTCCGAGTGTGAAGCGAAACTCAGTGAAGCGAACATCAGCGGCTCCACGGCAAAGAAAGCAAAAGCAATCCTCGGCGTGGTGTCAACCAAACGCCGGTTCGGTTGGTCTTGGTCTTTGCCGAAGTGCGACGACGAACTGCCTTTCTGAGCGCCGCCGGGGAACGGCGCACAGAAAGCAGAGAGGCGGGCGCACTAAGGGAGGTCAAGGGGGGAAAGCCCTTGCCCACGACATCTTTCAGCTTGCTGAAAGTGTCATAGTGGGTTTACGCACTTTGAAAAAGTTGCGTAACCGTCCCCCGCCCTTTCCGCAGAACTGGAGGTGATGTGATTGGCGGAAGGAAATTTCAGCGTTGTTCGAGTGGATAAAATCACCGCTTCGGGAGCGCAGAAAGTTGAAAGGCACAACGAGCGCAAAAACGAAAGCTACGGAAATATCAATGTGGATTTGGAGCGTTCGCCCCTCAATGTCCACTTCAAGGACACAGGCGGCCTGACCTACAACGAGCTTTTTCAAAAGCTCATCGACGAGGGCAAAATCTCCACCAGAGGACAGAAAGAGGGAGCGACGATCTTCAATGAACTGGTCATTGACGTGAACACAAGGTACTTTGAGGAACGGGGCGGCTATGAGTATGCCAGGACGTTCTATGAAGAAGCCTACCGTTTCGCCTGTGGGATTTACGGCGAGGAAAACATCGTTTCGGCGGTCATGCACGCCGATGAAATCAACAAGGCGGTATCGGAGCAGATGGGGAAACCCGTCTACCATTACCACCTCCATATCGTGGCGATACCCACCGTCCAAAAAGAGATACGCTGGTCGAAACGATGCAAGGACGAAGCATTGAGGGGTACGGTCAAGGAGGTTATCAATCAAGTCTCACACTCCAAAAAGTGGAAGAACAACATCCCTGTCCTCGATGAAAACGGAAAGCAGGAAGTGAACAAATACGGAAAGCCTGTGTTCCGCAAGTCCTATTCCGTCCTGCAAGACCAGCTTTTTGAGCATATGACGGCGGCGGGCTTTACGGGCTTTGAGCGTGGCGAATTAGGAAGTACGGCGGAGCATTTGGAAGGTTTGGACTTCCAGATTGAGAAAGACAAGGAACGGCTTGCTCAAACCGAGCAGAAAGTCAATGAAGCGAAAAAGGAGCTTGCGGAGATAAGGGGCGAGGTAAGAACAAAGCAGAAAGTAGCGGCAACCTACGGCGAGATAGACGCTCTCGGCAGCAAGGGTATTACGGGCAAGTACACTGTTACCAAACAGGAGCTTGACAGTCTGAAAGCCCTTGCGAAAGAGGGCGTTTCTTCACGCTCGGAGATCCACGACTTGAAGCGGAGCGTAAGCTACTACCAAAGGCAGGCGATGGATTTAAGCTCCCGTCTGTCGAATGTGAAGGAGCGTTTGAGGGAGGTCACAGAGAAGTATGAGAAGCTGGTGGAGGTAACGAAACCTTATCTCATGGCTCTGCAACACTTCCCCGACAAGGTAAAGGAGTTTTTTGAAAGGCTGTTCCCGCAAAAGGAACGAGCCGAGGAAAGAGAAGCTCCGAAGCCGGCACGAAAACCGAAAACGAGAGACGATTGGGCAAGGTAAGCGTCCCCTTCGATGGGACACTAAAACTTCTTGCCCTCTTGCTTTTTTCGGAAGGTAAAGGGCGGTTTTGACATCTGGGGTTTTCATTTAGAACCCGGAGGTTGAAGCCGCCTTTTCTTTTTTCAGACAGTAAAATCAAGATTGGAGGGAAACGACTATTGGAAAACACGAATACAAGCTATGAATTACGACTTGGGAAAACAACTTATATCGTCTGCGTAAAACAGGCTGAAACAGCGAAAAAACCGCTTGAAAAGGCGCTTTTTGACCTCTGTAAGCGTGAGGTTTTGGGCGGTACTTCCACCGCTCAAAAATTTAATTTAGACAATCTCGCAAAAACCTCTTGACAAACCGTTCCCCGAGGGTACGGGCTACCGGGCGCGAACCCGCTTTTCCAAGTTCTTCAATCTGCCGGAGCTGATGAACCTGTTCCGGGAGGCAGCGGACATTAAGACCGCCGACCAGCTAAACCTCCCCACGCCCACTGCCGTCTATCACACCGAGGTCACACAGCCCACGGCGCTGCAACAGCAGATGGTGCAGGAGCTGTCCGAACGCGCCGCCAAGGTACATTCCGGCGCGGTTGCTCCCACGGAGGACAATATGCTGAAAATCACCTCGGACGGGCGCAAGCTGGGCCTTGACCAGCGGGTGATCAACCCCGACCTGCCGGACGACCCGAACAGCAAGGTCAATCTGTGCGTCAACAACATCCACCGCATCTGGCAGGACGGACAGACGGAGAAGCTGACGCAGCTCGTGTTCTGCGACCTGTCCACTCCCAAGGGCAAGGCGGCGCAGAGCGGCAGGATCGCCGCGAAAGGCACGGACAGCCCGGAGCTTCACGCGCTGGAGGCTGCCATTGACGCGGAAACCGGACCGGAGGAGCCGCCCTTTACCATCTACGACGACATTCGGGAAAAGCTCGTCGCCCGTGGGATTCCGAGGGAGCAGATTGCATTCATCCATGAGGCGAATACGGAAGTCCGAAAGAAGGAGCTGTTTGCAAAAGTCCGCTCCGGTCAGGTGCGTGTGCTCATGGGCAGCACCTTCAAGATGGGTGCGGGTATGAACGTGCAGGACAGGCTTGTGGCGCTTCACGACCTGGACTGCCCGTGGCGGCCGGGCGATCTGGAGCAGCGCAGCGGGCGCATCATCCGGCAAGGCAACCGCAACAAGGAGGTACACATTTACCGTTATGTCACGGAATCCACCTTCGACGCATACCTCTGGCAGACGGTGGAAAATAAGCAGAAATTCATCTCCCAGATCATGACCTCAAAATCCCCGGTGAGAAGCTGTGAGGATATTGACGAGGCGGCGCTCTCCTATGCCGAGATCAAGGCGCTGTGCGCCGGAGACGAGCGCATCCGTGAAAAGATGGACCTCGACGTGGACGTGGCGCGGCTGCGGCTGATGAAGGCCAATCACCAGAGCCAGCAGTACCGCTTGGAGGACAACATCCTGCGGCATTTCCCGGCGCAGATTGAGGAAAACAAAGGCTTCCTCTCCGGCTTTGAGGCGGATATGAAAACGCTGGAAGCCCATCCCCACCCCAAGGACGGCTTTGCGGGTATGGAGGTCAAGGGCGACCTTCTCACCGACAAGGACAATGCCGGTGCTGCCATTCTGGAGGCGTTCAAGGACGCAAAGGGCTTGGAGCCCGTTCCCATTGGCAGCTATCGTGGCTTTGCTATGTCGCTGACCGTGGAAAACTTCGGCAAGGACTTCATTCTCACCCTCAAGGGCAGGATGAGCCACCGGGTAGAGCTGGGCAAGGACGCAAGGGGCAACCTTGTCCGCATCGACAACGCCCTCGCCCAGATGCCGGAGCGGTACAAAACGGTGCAGGGCAGGCTTGAAAACGTGCAGGCGCAGCTTGCAACGGCCAAGGCGGAGCTGGGCAAGCCCTTCCCGCAGGAAGCGGAGCTGAAAGAAAAATCCGCGCGGCTGGCGGAGCTGAACGCCGAGCTGAACATCGACGACCGGACGCCCATGGAACAGGCGGCGGAGAATGTGGTGGCAAAACGCCCCTCCGTCCTCGGCAAGCTGAAAGCGCCCTGCGTCCACGGCGCTGGGGAAAAGAAAAAATCTCACGAACAGGAGGCACGATGAATATGAACGAGGCATTACAGCAATCGTTATACGATATTACACAGCAAGCGCGGAGCGATATGCTCCGCGCTTGTATTGTTTATTCGATCTCGTAGTCCTCGCTGTCGTCGGCCTCTCCGGTGGTGCAGGTGAAGCACAGGTACGTCCCTGTGACGCCGCTGCCTGCCGCCCAGATGGGCGCGCCGCAGATCATGCATCTTGCGCCGTTTTTCTTGGCGGCAAGGGATTCCCGCAGTGCCGCGATCAGCTCCCTGCGGTTGGCGTCCTTGTTGTTTTTTACTACGCCGTCCGCAAATTCTTCAATGGAAATATAGGTGAACATATCAGTCCTCCGTTTTGACCGCAACATATTTTTGATTGCGGCTGTTGGGCTTGTCGGGAATGGTCATGCGAAGCTGTCCGCTTTCCAGCAGGGGCTTGAGGTGTGCTTTAATAAAATGGTTCTTGTTTTTCAGTCCACACATGGTCATGATTTCTTCACGGCTTTTAGGCTGCGCACAGAAAGCCAAAATCGTTGCGACTGTGCTGGTGTCTGTGGTGCTATCTGTGGTGGTGACTGGTGTGGTGCCACCACAGTTGCCGCCTAACTTCGTATTCCGAATCGTGGCATAGAGCATGAACGCCTCTACGCGATACTCCGGCTGCGGCAGCCCCGCCGTCTCCATGACCTCGTACAGACGGTCTACGCCCTCGCCAAACTCCTGCACATATTCGTATTCATGCAAAAACTGCGCGATTTTCGGGTTGCGGGAAAAGTGAACGTGACGCATATTGTTCAGCCGCACGATTCCCGGCAGAGTGCCGGGGCTTTCCACAGTAATCCGGTCGTCGAACATCTTGATTTGGATGTCGGTCCCTTTGATGCTGTAATCGCGGTGCGCAACGGCATTGATGATAAGCTCCTTCCACGCGAACTCCGGGTATTCCGGCTCCGTGACAAAGCGCGTATCCGCGCCGAGGTAGGTGCGCTCCTTGATCTGGCTTCCCACAAACTCCAGCGCTTTCTCTGTCACCTGAAGGATGCGCCCCTCAAACATCACGTCCTTGATGACGTTCATCCTTGCGCCGACCCTTGCCTCCGTTCCTTCGTAACGCACGAAGCGGATACGGGCGCGGGGAAAGAAGTGCTTCGGATTTTTGCCGAACAGCAGCATGGCCGCCGCGCTGACTTCCTCTTTTCCGCTTCTTTCGGAGAGAAATTCCTTGTTCTCTCGGAGGTATTCCTCCGGGCTTTTCCGATAGCCGATCCTTGAAGTAAACTCCCTGACAAAGCCGAGGTCAAGGTCGTCCAGCCCTGCATCGGGAACCGGCGTGTCTTCAAAATACCGCGTTCCCTTTGCATACATAAGCTGCAAGCGCTCCTCAAAATTCAGCTTCTTGGATTTGTCCCCGACACGGAAGAAAACCTCGTCCGCCTGATTCGCGTGAAGGTCGCTGCTCTGCAAGACTTCGATCAGCAGGATGTGGTCGGGCTTTCCGTTCCTGTTGGTGCAGGACAGCCGCTCCGTTTCCACCCGCACGGAGGGCTTGCAGAAGTCAAACGGCGCGCGCAGCAGCTCATTGATATTCTCTGCGTAGCTGTCAATTCCGGTAATTGTTCCGTCGTCCTCTACGCCAACAGCGATCACGCCACCGTCCGCGTTGGCAAATGCAATCAGGTGAACGGCAAGGGCTTTCGCGTCAATCCGTGCGCTCTTGCGGTCAAAGAGCGGCGATTCCACCGCACCACATATTTGTTCAATCGTCATTTTGCAGCTCATGCCCGCACCCCCTCGTCATAAGAAAAATCCAGACCGTGCTCCTCGCAGTATTTGCGAATGACGAACACCGTCATTTTATTGGGCATCGTCTTTCCGTTCTCCCAGCGATTGACGGAGGTGAAGCTCACGTTCAATTCCTCCGCAAGCTGACGTTGGGAGATCCTGCGCTCGCTGCGCAGCTTGATGATGGCTTCGCCAAAGGTCATTTCGTATCACGCTCCTTATATCATAGTATAGCACATGGCAGCGCAAGCATACAAGAAAAATACGGAGGACTTCAAAAAAGAAATTACAAATCCGTCTCACAGAAAGGAGGCCGCGCCCTATGGCGACCACACGCATCATTTCCATGCACGTTAATCAGGGCAAGACGATTGCCGACTGCCTGACAGACCGCATCGACTACTCCAAGAATCCAGACAAGACACAGGGCGGTGAGCTGATCTCCGCCTACGAATGCGACCCGAAAACCGCCGACGCGGAGTTTCTTTTCTCCAAGCGGCAGTACCAGACCGTCACCGGGCGGGAGCAGCGGCACGACGTGATCGCCTATCAGGTACGCCAGTCCTTCAAGCCCGGTGAGATCACGCCGGAGGAAGCAAACCGTGTGGGCTTTGAATTTGCCGAGCGGTTTCTGAAAGGCAGACACGCCTTTTTCGTTGCCACGCACACCGACAAAAAGCACATTCATAATCACATCATCTGGAACTCCACCACGCTGGACTGCAAGCGGAAGTTTCGGGATTTTCTCGGCTCCGGCAGGGCCGTCGCACGGCTCAGCGACGCCATCTGCACCGAGCACCGGCTCTCCGTGATTGCTGACCCCAAGCGCGGCGTCAACCACTACGGCAGGTGGCTGGGAAACAAGGCAAAACCCTCCCACCGGGAGCTGCTCTGCGGCCTCATCGACGCGGCGCTTTTGCAGAAGCCGGACAGCTTTGACACGCTTTTGAAGCTACTGCGCGACAGCGGAAGTGAGGTCAGGCGGCGCGGGAATACGCTGTCCCTGCGCCACCCCGGCAAAAAGGGCTTTATCCGTCTTTCCTCCATCGATGGCTATGCGGAGGACGAGCTGCGCGCTGTTCTTGCCGGGAAAAAGGAGCATACGCCGCGCAAAAAACGGACGCAGGCCACGCGGAAAAAGAATACGCTGCTCATCGACATTGAGGCGAAACTGCAAGCCGGAAAGGGCGGCGGCTACGAGCGCTGGGCAAAGGTATTTAACGTCAAGCAGATGGCGCAGACCTACAATTATCTTCGGGAGCATGGGCTGCTGGATTACGCGGAGCTGGAGGAAAAAGCTGCCGCTGCGACGGAGCAGTTTCACGCGCTGTCTGCACAGATCAAGGCGGCGGAGACGCGCATGGCGGAGATCGCCGTGCTGAAAACGCACATCATCAACTACGCCAAGACCCGCGAGGTTTACGCGGGCTACCGCAAGGCGGGCTACTCGAAAAAGTATCTCGCGGAGCATGAGAGCGACATTCTCCTGCACAAAGCGGCGAAGAAAGCCTTTGACGAGCTGGGCGTGAAAAAGCTCCCCACCGTCAAGAGCTTGCAGGAGGAATATGCCAAGCTGCTTGCCGAAAAAAAGGCGGCGTATGCCGAATACCGGCGTTCGCGCGATGAGATGCGCGAGCTGCTGCTCCACAAGCAGAACGTGGATCGTATGCTGGGCAAAAACGAGCGCAGCGAGGAAAAGAAACAGGAGCATGACCGCCGGTAACGGCCATGCTCCCAAGCGTTTCGGAGAAACGCGCAGCCGATTTTGGAAAAATCGTTCAAAGGGTTTCAGGGGCGCTGCCCCTGACAAGCAGAGGGTGGTTTTCGCGGCGGCGGAAACTGCCCGAAAAGCAAAGTGGGTACCTCTTTGCCCTGCTTGCCACGTTTTCTCCCGTCCTTCGCAGCGATGCTTCTTGTGCTCCCCTGCATAGGTAACTTTTCTCTGAACACTTCGCCGGATGCCTTGTGTTTCTTCGGATATTCGTATATAATGTATCATGTTGAGTATTATCCATGCGGAGGTGCGGTATGAACGGGATCAAGGGATATATCTCCATTCGGGAGGCGTCCTACCGTTGGGGCGTGTCAGAGCGGCGGGTCAACCAATATTGCGCCGAGGGGCGGATCCCCGGTGCGTCCCGGTTCGGGCGTTCATGGGCGATCCCGGAAAACGCGGAAAAGCCCTCCGACCCGCGCTTTCAGAAGCAGCGCCGCGATCCCGGCAGGACAAGCACCTGACGGACACCCGGCTACATTTGAAGCATCCGCAAAAAGGAGGTGAACAGTATGGCCTGCGACGAGACCTTATACCGCCAATATCTGAACGGCGACGACGAAGGGCTCAATGCCCTGATGAAAAAATACGGCGACCCCCTGACCCTGTATATTGACGGCTATCTGCACGACGTTCACGAGGCGGAGGAGCTGATGCTGGATGTTTTCGCCTATCTGTTCACCAAAAAGCCGAAGATCCGGGACGGCGGCTTCAAGGCGTATCTCTATAAGGCGGCGCGGCACATGGCGCTGCGCCATAAGCGCAAGCGAAAGCCCCTGTTCAGCCTCGATGCGCTGACCGGCGAGCCGGAGGGGCGGCTGCTGGCGGAGGAGGTCATACGGACGGAGGAGCGAAACCGCATTCTGCATTTCTGCATGGATGAAATAAACCCGGACTATCGGGAAGTGCTGTACCTCACCTATTTTGAAGGCATGAGCTATGCGCAGGCGGCGGAGGTCACGGGGAAAACGGTAAAGCAGATCACCAACATGGTGTATCGCGGAAAGGAAAGCCTGCGAAGGCTCTTAGAACGGGAGGGAATCACAAATGCGGAGTCATGAGGAGCGCGTTGCGGAGACGAAGCGGCGCATCGCCAAAATGGAACGGGAGAAACGGCTGCGGCGCAATACGGTCACCATGGCTTCCGCCGTGGCGGCGTGCCTTGCGCTGCTCATCGGCGCGTCTTTCGCCATGCCCGGCATTGCCGCAAACATCCAGACAGGCGATTATTCCGGCTTTGAAACGGCAGCCAGTATGTACGGCGGCGGCGCTGCCTTGGGATACATCGTCATCGGGCTTTTGGCGTTTTTACTTGGCGTGTGCGTGACCGTTCTGTGCTTCCGCATCCGGCAGCTCAGCCGCGAGAACGCGCAGGACAAGGAAAGTGAGGATGCGCATGGAGCTGATTGAGAATCTGCTGCAACTGCTGATCACGTTCATCGGCGCACTGCTTTCTGGCATCGCCTACCGGAAAAGCAGCAGGCAGGCGTACTTCCTGCTGCTGTGCTTCTACGGCTGCTTTGCCCTCGGCGCGCTCTACTGGACGCTGTATCTGCTGCTGTTCGATACCACGCCGCGGGTTTTCTATGTCTCGGAGTTCGGCTGGGTGGCGAGTCTCATCTTCCTGCGCATTTTGCAGGCCACGCTCACCAGTCAGGACGAGCGCAGCTTCCGCAGCCGCAGGGCGTGGCTCGCGCCTGCGTTCGGCGTGCCGCTGCTGGCGTTCTACTGCACCTTCGGGGACATTCTCTCCAACCTGATCTGGTGCGGCATGATGATTTGGCTCTCTTACTGCGCCATCCGGGGGCTGGTATACGCCAATGGGCAGACGGGCGCGGCGCGGAATATGCGGTACTTCCACATCGGCGTGCTGTGCTTTGCCGGTTCGGAATATCTGCTCTGGACGGCGGGCTGCTTCTGGCCGGATACCTCTCCGGCAAGCCCCACCTTCTGGTGCGATATGCTGCTGACGTTTACGATTCTGGGGCTGCTGCCCGCCACGAGAAAGGCGGTGGCGGCATGACCTACATCGAAAACATCTTCCTCTGCATGGCATCTCCCCTGCTGGTGGCCGCTCTGTGCATGGGCAGGCGGCAGCTCCGCTTCTTCCTGTTCTGCATTGCCGGAATGGGGGTGTGCCTGCTTTCGGCCTATATCAACACCTTTCTCGCGGCGGTATGTCAGGCGGACGCCCTTGCTGTCACGGCAGAGATCGCGCCGGTGGTGGAGGAAATGATGAAGCTGCTGCCGCTGGTGTTCTATCTTCTGGTATTCGAGCCGGAGGGGGATAAAATCAAGACTGCCGCAATAACAGTCGCCCTCGCCTTCGCCACCTTTGAAAACGTCTGCTATCTGATCCAGAACGGCGCGGACCGCTTCTCCTTTATCTTCTTCCGTGGCTTCGGCACGGGCACCATGCACGTGCTTTGTGGTCTGATCGTGGGCGGCGGGCTTGCGTACACGTGGCAGCGGACGTGGCTGAAAATCGCAGGCACCTGCGGGCTGCTGGGCGCGGCCATCACCCTCCACGCCATCTATAATCTGCTCATCGCCTACGGCGGCGCGGCGCAGTACATCGCCTACGCCCTTCCGGTGCTGCTGGTGGCGGCGGGAAGATTGTCCGTTTTCCGCTTCGGACGGAGAGAATAACCGAATATTCACTCATTGAGAGCTGCCTTTTGGCGGCTCTCAAATTTTTTTGAAAAATTTTGCGTTTTGGGTGAGAGTTTTTTCGATTTTTTGTACCTATATAAGTGAAGGGGTTTTTAAGCCGCATTTCCAGACAAACAAGAAAGGAGGTTCAAACGAAATGTACGATACCGCAAGACGGGTCGCACTCGTCAAGCAGCGGGTGCGGGAAAACACCCGCCGGAGGCAGCGGCGCGGCATCTATGGGCTGAGCGCCGCGTGTATGCTGCTGTTCACGGTGCTGATGCAGGCGGCGGGCACGGTCATCGGGCCGGGGCAGACAGCCGCATGGGGCAGCTTCGGCGCAATGCTGCTGCGGGAGGACGCGGGCGGCTACGGTTTGGCAGCGGGTGCAGGAACACTACAAAAGCGACGGATGCAGCACACAGAACGAGTTTATTGCAAAGGCAATTCTGTTCTACTGCGGCTATTTACAGAGCGAGTACGCTGGAGACTTTCTGCCGAAGATCCTTGGTGAAACGCTCGAAGCAATTCTCAGTATGTTCGGTGACCGCATCGGCAAGCTGCTTCTGAAACAGGCTGTCGAGCAAAACGTCTGCAATCATATTCTTGCATCAGACACAGATATTGATGCGGCAACATACCAGAAAATGCGCGGTATGAGCTATCAGGAGGTGCTGCGGACAAACGGACAAATCTCGTTTCCGGAGGTTCTGCGTCAGCAGAATCGATTTTGAGGTTGCAAAGAAAAATGGCTTACAAGTAAAAACGGCACTGGAGAGGTTCTATTTGAGCGATTAGGACGGATGGACTTTCTTCATGAACTCCAGATAAAGACTGTACAGCACGGCGCAGACAGGAACACTGAACAGCATCCCTAAGATGCCGAATGCTTCGCCGCCGATCGTAACAGCCATCAGCACCAATAGTCCGGGAAGCCCAACGGACTTGCCGACCACCTTGGGATAGATCAGATTGCCCTCCACCTGCTGCAAAACGAGCAGGAAGAGAATGAACCACAAAACCTTGCTGGGTTCTGCCAGCAGGATCAAAAACGCACCAAGACCGCCGCCGATCCATGCGCCGAAAATCGGCACCAGCGCAGTAACAGCCACAAACGCCGAGACCGCACCGGCATACGGGATCCCAAGGATCAGCATTCCAAAGAAGCACAGAACGCCGATGATGACCGCTTCGGTAAGCTGCCCGCTGACAAAGTTTGTGAAGGTCTGGTTGGTCAGAGAGGCAATACTCAGAAGCCGCTGCGCCTTCTTTTGCGGAAGGACTGTCACAATGAGTTTTTTCAAATGTGCTGCAATGACTTCTTTCTTTGCAAGCAGATACAGCGCAAAAACAAGTCCCAACAGAACATCCACCAAAACCGACAGGACAGAGGTTGCTGCGCCCCACGTCACGGTGAGGATGCCGCTTCCCTCGTCGCTGATCAAGGCGGTTACCTTCTCGATCAACAGGTCAGAGTCTATGGCGTATTCGGGCAGGACGATGTTATATTTTGCGGCAAACTGGACAACGCCTGTCCACCACCGCCCGATCTCTTCCACATAGAGCGGAATGTTTTGGATAAACTCATCGCCGGATTCCCGCAGGCTGGGGATCATCATAAACACCACGGCAAACAGAATTCCGAGGACAAGTACGGTGCTTGCTGTCAGGCACACAGGGCGGACCAGCTTTGCAGGAGCTTTGCGGCACACCTTGTTCCAGCAGCATTCCAACGGCCGAAGGACTACGTTGATCAAAAAAGCAATTGCGCCGCCGATCAGAAACGGAGTGAACAGTGCAAGCACCTTGCCGAGAAACCGCAAAACAGCATCAAGGTTTACCAGTGCCCATGCGAATACGATCAGCAGCACCAGTGCGCGGGTAATATAGCGAATGATCGTCTTGTCTAGCCACTTGCTTCCCTGCGGCGCGGGATCCTCGTTTCTGTCACCGGCTGTGTTTTGTGGTTTTTTCTCCATGTATTTCCTTTCCGTTGGTATGGGAAACCCCGTCAAATCCGAAAGCACTTTTGCAGGGCTTTATACTCACCCAATGCCAAAATCGTACCGCCATCCATATCCCGTGCCATCCGTAGTCGCGGCAAAACACCGGCAGCATGGCAAGCGCGCCGGTCAGTTCGATCAGAAATGTCCCTCGCAGGATGAACCTTGTCAGCCGGACGATCCCTCCGACCTTCGGTGCCGAGATGGCGTCCTGCATGGTGCTGCGCTGCATCAGAGAGATCCTTCGCCCGGACAGCAGCGCAAACGATGCCGCCACGGTGACAACACCAAGCCCGCCGATCTGAATCAGCGTCAGGATCACCGCTTGACCAAAGACCGACCAATAGCTGCCGGTATCCTGCACCACAAGGCCTGTTACACAAACAGCGGAGGTCGCGGTAAACAGCGCTTCATGGAATGGCGTTACGCACCCGGCTGTTGTGGAGAGCGGCAGCATCAGCAGTAACGCACCCAGCAGAATGACCCCAGCAAAGCCCAATATGATAATTTGAAAAGACGAAAGGCGGCGCTTTCTGCAAACCACTTCTTCCGACATCATCCTCACTCCTTGTGAATCGTGCGATCGCTTTATTGTGCGCAAGTCAAACAGGCGCCACATTGCCTGACTGTGATGAAGGATACCCTGTACGCACTCAGATCGGAGACCGTGATCTCCAAATTCTGTACGGTAAAGGAATCGCCCTTGATGGGGACTCTATTCAGCTGCTCCATGACCCAGCCGCCGACGGAAACACTGTCCGATTCCAGCTTGACGTCAAAGAATTCCATAAAATCCTCCAAGCTGACGGAGCAGTCCACGCGGTAGGTATTCTCGTCCAGCTTTTCAAAATCTTCTTCCACCTCATCGTGTTCGTCCCAAATTTCACCGACCAGTTCTTCCAGAATATCCTCCATCGTAACAATACCAAGCGTCCCGCCAAAATCGTCTACGACTACGGCGACATGGGACTTCTGATGCTGGAGCATTTTCAAAATATCCCGGAT
>CDZT01031153.1_pt1 | contig 22015 bp, 19 predicted proteins | sample 557531 | NCBI WGS metagenome assembly CDZT01 (sample SAMEA3182066, study PRJEB8094) | gut metagenome | biome: human; feature: gut; material: Stool; isolation source: human stools | place: Canada | collected 2013-03-05
CCAAGGCGCGAAGCCCATCGCGTAAAGAGCGCCTTGCAGCGAGTTGGATAAAGGCCATGACGGTGAATTGCTCCTTGAATCCAAATTGGCGTGAAGAGCGGCCAGTTTTGTGCTTGCGTTCGAGTTTTTCAAAAACATGTCCCGGTATCAGGGATAGCAGTTGAGAGAAGAGTGTAGTATGATGGCTCAAGTCCAAAATCTCCTTGTGTGGCAAGTTGTTGTGGTAACTTCTTATACCACATACTGCTGAGATTTTGGACTTTTTTGTTACCCCTTAGCCGGACAGCAATGAGCGCTGAACCTTTCCCTTAGTGATGAACAGCGCGCGGAACTGCAAAAGGCCTTCTTTGCCCCCAACACCAATCTGGAAACCTCCCAGGTGTTGGGTCAGCAGGGCGCCAGTATGATCCATATCCAGGGCAACACTCTTTATGTAGGCCGCCAGCCCGGCACACCGTCCATCGGTGACGTGCGCGTGACCTTTTTTGAAACGCCGGCCGCCGAGGTCTCGATTATAGCCAAGGTGAACGGCGATACCTTCGTTCCCTTCCGTGCCTCCAACGGCAACACCTTCTCCCGCCTCAGCATGGGCGTACAGGACATGAACAGCATGTTCGACGCCGCCAAGAGCAGCAATGCTACGACGGCATGGCTCCTGCGCGGTCTGGGCGTGGTGCTGTGCATTGCCGGTTTTGGCATGATCTTTGCTCCCCTCAAGGTCCTCGCCGACGTCATCCCCCTGCTGGGCAGCATCGTGGGCGCGGGTACGGGCTTGGTGGCAGGCCTGCTGGGCTCTGCCTGGTCACTGGTGATCATCGCCATAGCGTGGATACGTTTCCGTCCCGTGCTGGGCTTCTGCCTGCTGGGAGCAGCGCTTACGCTCGTTATCCTGCTGTTCATCAAGGGACGCATGAAGAAGGCAAATCCTGCCTCGGCCTAGAGTGCAGTGGCGTTCTATCTGTAACCATGAAAAGACAAGGAGCAAAAGATGAAGAAGATTATCGTCGCAATGTTTGTATTGCACGCACTATGTGCAACGGCATGGGCAGCGGATCTCAATCTCAAATGGGACAAGAGCTATGTGTATTGCACCGCTGGCGGCAGGCCGGATGTCGGAAATGGCACCCAAGTTTCGAACTATCTAAAAAAATTCGGAAAAAACTCTTCCGTATATCTTATTACCCCTTCCGGATTTTCGAACAGAGCAGAGGCAGACAAATATGCCCGTTCATTGGGCGGTAGATGCCCGAAAAAATAACTGCGTTAGGGAGCTGTTTACACAAGAATAGAGAGTATCAGTGTTCTCAGGTTGTTACGTTGCGTCCCGTTTGAACAAGCGGACATTCGCAGTCTGAACAAATACCGTCGGCTCAGGGGAAAAATGCAGACGGTGACAGGCAACGTCTCCCAAAGGTTGGACAAAACATTCCTCAAAAAGAAGCAGGAGGGAAACCTATATGTCCATGAAAACCATTCTTTGCGCCATGCTGGCAGTGGGGCTGAGTGTTTCGTCAGCCTATGCGGAGCCTTCCGTCAAGCGTTCCGGCAGCACCATCACCGTGAAAGAAGCGCTCACCGATGATGGCATCAGCCAGGCCAAGGAGTTTGCTGGCAAAATCAAGACACCTACTTTTAAACTTGAGAACATCAACGATGCAGATCTGGTCAAGTTCTGCCAGACCTTCCCCGATGCCACCAGTATCGACATCAAAGGCAAAAAGGATGAACTCACGAGCATCGCTCCTGTGGCGGGGCTCAAAAAACTGACCTCTTTTGAGATGGACGCCGAATCCGTGGCGGATATGTCACCTTTAGCCAACCTCAAGCTAATCAAGCTTGAACTGACCAGCGACGCCATGGGCCCAGACCTTAAATGGATGGCTGGATTGACCGGCCTCAAGGAGGTCGAGATCAACGCCGGGAATTCCCTGACGTCTTTTGAGGGCTTTCCCACTTTGTCTGGCAATCCCCGCGTCACCATCAATGGAGCCGCTCCAACGGATCTCTCGCCGCTTCAGCACCTGGGGAGCTCCAAGCTTGAGCTGAAATACTGCACCATCAATGACCTTGCTCCTCTCGCCAAGATGCCCAACCTGAGCGAACTGAATCTCTATGGAGCAACAGTGAAGGACTTCAGCCCGCTGGCCAACTGTGAAAAACTGAAGAAGCTTACCTACTATGCTGTCAAGGAAGCCGACTTCTCTACTCTGGGTGCGCTGAAGCAGATCGTGGAGCTCAATGGCGGTCTCACCAAGCTGGACAACATAGCCTTTGTCGCCGAATTGCCTGCCCTGCGTGTCTTTGACGTGTTTGCCGAATACGTGACCGACTATTCTCCCCTGGCTTCCTCCAAAGTGGAAAAGCTCCAAATCTGGAAAATGCGCGTTCCCGTGGGTGACCTTGGTAGTGTGGGTAAAACGAAGACGCTGAAGGAACTCAATCTCTGGTCAGTGGACGGTGCTACCAATTCCGCTGCCCTGGCTGAACTGACGGAGCTGCAGAAGTTCACCATCACCTCGGAGTACAATAAAAAAAGCGGAGACCCCTTTGACATGGCCTGCGCCAAGGGCTGGGGCAAGCTGAAAGAAATGAGCATCACAGGTGCCAAGATCGTGAACGCGGGCAATATGGCCGCTCTCACTTCCATGGAAAAACTTACTCTGGTCAAGGTTAATGTGGAAGGTGAGCCATTCAGCCTGTCTGGTCTGGCCAAACTGTCCAATCTGAACTCGGTCAGAATCAACGACAGCCAGATAGCCGATTTTGAAGCTCTGGCGGGGTGCTCCGGGCTCACCTATGTAGAGATGAAGGGTAGCAAAGGCATCAGCAGCCTGGCCCCCCTCAAGGCCCTGCCAAATCTGAAGAGGATAATCGTTTCCAAAGGGGCCTTCCCTGATGCTGAACTGAGCGGCTTTGCCCAGAACGTGAAGGTTGAACAGCGTTAACATGAACGGGGCCGCAAGCGACAGGGCCTGCGGCCCCCTTGCCAGTCCAAAAAGCAAGATGTTTATTAAACCTGACTACTCGGGGAGGGTTCGCATGAACATCCTGTGCCATTGCGCGAAAACAGTCTGTACAGTGCTTTTGCTTTTTACCCTGTCCCTGGCACAGGAAGGCTGTTCGCATACGCAGCGTCCATCTCTGGAGGAAGACTGTCTTGCACTGACCATCCTGCATACAAACGATACACATTCCCACATTGCGGGCATCAACAAGTATGGCAACGCCTGCTTTGATGACAAAGAATGCCGCGGCGGACTGAGCCGCATCGCTAGTGCCATACGCGCGGCCAAGTCGCAAAACGACAACGTCATTGCCTTGGATGCGGGTGATCAATTTCAGGGAACCCTTTTCTACAGCGTAAACAAGTGGCCCATGCTTGCCGCGCTGGCGCAGTACATGCCTTACGACGCCATGACACTGGGCAACCATGAATTTGACGAAGGCTGCCTGGAACTGACGCGCTTTCTGGAGGATATTCCCTTTCCCGTGCTGGCAGCCAACCTGAAGCCCGAAAAAGGCTGTCCCATGCTCAAAGGCAACTATGCTCCCTACACCGTACTCACAGTACGCGGGCAAAAAGTAGCCATAGTGGGCATAGCCAACAATGAAGTAGTTAATCTGGCCTCCGCCTGCTCCCATACTCTTTTCGAAGATACGGTCAACTGCCTGCAAAGGACAGTAAAGGAGCTGGAGGGACAAGGTGTAAAGCACATCATCGCTCTTACGCACATTGGACTGGCTGACGACAGGGAACTGGGGCGCAGCGTGGACGGTGTGGATATTATCGTAGGTGGCCATAGTCACAGCTATCTGGGCCCGGACTCCGAGGAAGGTCCCTATCCCATAGTCGAGTATTCCCCCTCTGGACAGCCTGTACTGGTGGTCAGCGCCAAACGGGCCACGCAGTATCTGGGTGAGCTCAATGTCAGTTTTGACAAACAGGGAGTTCCCCTAGCCTGGAGCGGTGGAGCGAGAGAACTTTCTGCCTCAGAACCGCGCAATGCGGAAATAAGTGCCTTGGTAAAGAACTACGCCACCATTCTGGATGAATACCGCAATATCAAGGTAGGCAGCCACAATATTTCCATGCCCGATGGAATGGATGCCTGCCGCGAGGATGACTGCCTGGGAGGCAGCCTTATCGCTGACGCCATGCTGGAATACGCACGCCCCTTTGGCGCGCATGTAGCCCTGTGTAACGGCGGCAGCGTGCGAGCTGCCCTTCCTGCAGGATCCATTTCCCGGGGCGATCTGCTCAGCGTCATCCCGTTCGGCAACACTCTGGTGATACGCGAAATCACGGGAGAACTATTATTGGCAGCCCTTGAACATGGCGTTTCTGAAGAAGGCGCCAAGGGCCCGCGCCTTCTGCACACCGCAGGTCTGCGCTATGTCGTTGACGGTACGCGTCCGGCGGGTTCCCGCGTAGTCAAGGCGGAAATCCTGGATGAAAAGGACACGGCCACTTCCCTCGACCCCAAAGCCCACTATGGCATCATCATCACCGATTATCTGGCACGCGGCGGGGATGCTTACGAAATGCTCAAGAATAGCAAGGTGATTCCTTCGCCCGAACCCATCGATATTACGGTGGTGGAAGAATACATGAGGAAGCATTTACCTCTGCCTCAGCCCAAGGGCGAACGCATCATTCGTAAGTAGGCACCCAGGAAGAACAGAGACCACGCCGAACCCGTCCGCCATCCGCAACATGAAGATTCTGACGGGCTCTACAAAGGAGAACAGCCATGAACAGCGCACATAGCATAACTCCAAATCCGCACAGGCTGGGCTTCAAGGAATCCGTTGTCCGCTGCCTCAGGAAATACGCAACATTCCGTGGGCGCGCTACGCGGGCGGAGTACTGGTGGTTTTCCCTGTTCAATTCGCTTGTCTGCATGGCAATCTACGCCGCCGTTCAGCAGCTTATGGGCACGGAAACGGCAGATGATGCCATGGGCATCGTTCAGCTGGCACTTCTCTTGCCTGCTCTGGCCGTTGCTGTACGGCGTCTGCACGACATCAACTTCAACGGCTGGTGGATGCTGCTGGGGCTGACCATCGTGGGCCTCATTCCCCTGTTTATTTTTTTCTGCCTGCCCGGCAAGGCCGCAGATAACCGCTTCGGCCCCCGTGAGGTCGGTACACAAATGGGCGTAGAAACGGAAAGGCGAGAGGGGAACGGCAATACGCGCACTATGAGCACTTTCCTGGGCCTGTACTGTCTTGTGGGGCTGAGCCTTGCCGCTCCGCTTTTCACGGCGAAAACCGCGTCCAGCGCGGAATCATCATCTTCCATTGCTTCGCATTCAGGCTCCCCGGAGAGCACGCACAGTTTCTCTCCCACTCCCTCCTCATCTTCCTCCAAAGAAGAAGTAGAACTGAACCTTCAAGAAGCATTCGGTGGCCTGTTCTCCATTATGGGGGAAGCCATCGGCGGTATGACGAAGGGTATGCAGGAAGGCGCACGCGATATGCAGGCCCAGCTCGACGGCTCGGACGGCACGCGGCTCATCACTAACAGCAAAGACCTCGCGACCCTGACTGAAACGCGAGTCCTCAAGGCTGAACAACAGGAAGACCGCTCCTGGCGCATCATTCTGGCCGTCAAAAACCCGCAGGAGTTCCCCGTGCGCCTGACCGGGCTTACGGAGAAACAGCAGATCCTTCTGCTGGATCAGGAAAATTTTGTCTACGAGCAAAACCCCGTCGGGGAACGCCTTGTGACAGTACCGGAACGGGCCGCACAAAAGCTGACATTCTTTTTCCCTGAACTGGATGGTTCTACGCCCAAAACCATACGGCTGTACGGCATGGATTTTGCCGTGCCTCAGCCCATCGAGGTCCGTACCATATCTCAATAAACAACCGACAGACCACATGGGAGGCTCCCTTATGTCAATCCGTCTGTTCCCTTACTGTTTTGTTCTGCTTCTGGCAGCATTCGCTCCGGGCGTGCCCGGCATCGCAGCGGCAACCACTGAGTTCATGGTCCTCAATGACTATGCGCAGGCCTGGGCAGACAAACAGGAATGGGTATATGAAGGTATGCAGGATAGCGATGAGCCAGTTCCTCACAGGGAAGGCGATGCATGGAATCAAGAGGACAGCTCAGGTCTCACGGTTCTTGATTATGCCCTGTTAGGTGCTTCCGCACAGGAACTTGGTGCTGTTCAGTCTATGGTCCAGCTTGGTGCGCGCCCAGGCACCGGAAAAGCGGAAGCGTATCTCGGCCCGCCTCTGAATCTGGCCAGACTGGCTGTTCGCAAGGCTCCTTTGGAGGAATGGCGCAGCACCATAAACTTTGGCGGAACGAACGAAATACTACCGAACGGTTTCACCCCCCTGCTGTGGGCGGCCGTGTTCCAGCCGGACGCATCGGTACTGCACGCGCTGATAAAAGGCGGAGCAGACCCGAAGCGGGGCCTGCCCGCAGAAGCCGGGGGCTTTAACCTCCTGCACATCGTGGCCGAGCAGAGCCAGGACCCTCAGGCTGTCCACGTCCTCATTGATGCGGGCCTGAACGTCAATGCCCTGACCAATCCCCAGATGATGGGCATGACCGCCCTCATGCTGGCTGTGCGCCGTAACCCGGAGCCTGGCGTCATCACGGCCCTGCTGGAAAGAGGCGCAGATACGGAAGTCCGGGACAGTCAGGGCCAGCGTGCCTGGGAAGGCCTGAGGCCCGAGCGTGAAGCCTGGCTGAAGGATGCCGGTCTGGGCTGGCTGTGGGACAATGCTGCGCGGCAAAAGCGGGCGAAGAGAGAAAGTTCTGGTGGACAAGCTGCACCAGGTATTGCCCCCCCCAACCCCGCTTCCACCAGCGTTGAAGGGCAGACGCAGAATGCGCTCATGGACACGAATGCTCCGGGCATTCAAGCCCCGCTTGTCAGCAACGCCATGCCGTACGAGAGCATGCCTGTACAGGCTCTGATTACGGACAGCGACAGGATGGGAACCAACGTGCGCGATGCTCCCTCCGGCAAAATCATCGCTACCATCCCCTTCCCGGTCAATAACGAGCTGCCCGATGATGAGAAGCTGACGCGGCGTGTAGTCACACTTCTGGAAGAGCGGAAAGGTTGGTTCAAGGTTCTCTACTATGGCGACAAGCAAGGCTGGATGCACAAAAGCGTGCTGGGTGCCTATGCCTGCGCAACCGAGGATGGGGATGCCCGCCTGAAAGCCAACCCCGATTACAAGGCCCCTACGGTGGCCATCCTGCCCACGGATACGCCCCTGCGTCTTCTGAGTGTGCGCGGCGCTTGGCTCAAGGTCTCCTGCACCACCAAGACGGGGCGAAACGTCAGCGGCTGGCTGCCGCCGGAATGTGTATGGGCAAATCCCTATCGGCATAAATGGCGCTGAAAGCCCGATAACACTCTAAGCAAGAGGCAAGAATGCATCTCTCCCTGTTCTCACTGGTGCCGGCCCTTTTTCTTCTTTTCCTGCCTACGCCCTGTTCAGCCAAAAATCTGGATAGTGTGCGTTCCTTCTCCTACGTTGTTTCCGGCATGATGGCACCTCAATCTTTCCATGTATGGACGACCAGAGACGGCAAAGTCATGATGCAGGTGAACTACAAAGGGAAAAAATATCGCCGGGAAGCCAATGGCTGGGTGCTGGAACACTTATCTATTCTTGCCGAACACCACAACATTATTGCCTGGACCGATCATCGGGACAAACCACTTCCCGATGGCATATATGCATTGGATGAAGGATCCTATTCACTAAATGTCCTGTGGGATTCGGGACAGAAGCTATCCATCTCAGGCCGGACTCTGCCGCAAGGCTCCCAGGCTTTTATCTCGGATCTTATGGATTTGTGGGAAAAGACCGTACAGCGCTATCCCTATGAACCTCCAAAGGAAATACATTCTGACAAGATCCGCTTTTTCTCATTTCATGAACACTTGGAACAAAACGAAAACACATGGCTGATGCTATGCGCCCAGGATTTATCTTCTCAGGTAAACGTCCGGATCTGCCGTGGGAACATAGCTGGCAACAAGGAATATTACAAGACTGCCCCCCTCTTTCTGCAAAAGCTGAATGGACTAATCAAGCGGCACAAGCCAAACCTCTGGAACGATAAGGCCAAGGCCGCACAAATGGATAATGATGCAACGGCCGTCCCTTACGTGACTTTTTATGTGGAGTATTATCAAGAGCAAGATGATGCACCGGATAATGAATACTATATTCACAATTATGGAGATGCAACACCTGTGGAGATTATTGATGTTGTGTTTAATCCTACTGAATATCAAGGATATATACATTTTAAGAAGGAACTCCTCGCGCTATTTGAAAACGTAATGCAGAGCAAGAAATACCGTTATGGAGAATAGGAGGGAAATATGATGAAAACGAGCCTGATTCCTGCCCTTGTGGCACTCATGATCACTTTGGGCATGATGAACACAGCCTATGCGACATCACAGACCGGCCTGCCCGCGCCCCTGTCTGTAAGGGAAGCCCCGGATCTCCTGAACAAGCTGACCGTTGGGGCGTATGAGCTGACCGTCACCTCCAATCAGGACTACACTGTCAAGCTGCTTGTCGCAGCCCAAAAAACTCTGAGGAACTTCAGCATCATAGCCATTGAGTATGTGCCCAACAAGGATCCCAATGATACGACCATCAGATTCAAAAAGACAAAGATGCTTTATACCCTGCCACTGTTCAGTCCGGACAAGCCCCTCTATGCTCTTGTCGAAATGATAGGCAGCATACCCAATATCGGGTTTTCCTATGCAGCGGAGGATGGTACAACCCCTGTTTTTTCCCTGAATTACAACGGAAATGACGGCTCTCTGCACCTGTATCCCGTGAACATCGTGAATGAAGAAATGGAGTAGACATTATGATTACTGTCATCATCATAGTAGGTATTGCCCTAACGATCGCCATAAGCCTCATTCTGCTCTATAACGGCATGGTGAATGGAAAAAATATGGTGGATGAGGCCTGGAGCGGCATCGGTGTACAGCTTAAGCGCCGTCATGACCTGATTCCCTCGCTGGTCAGTGCCGTCAAGGGCTACATGACCCACGAGCAGGATACGCTCACCAAAATCGCCGAGCTGCGCGCCCAGGCTGTTTCCGCCTCTTCTTCCGGCTCGCTGTCGTCCATCGCAAATGCGGAAAATCAGCTGATGGGAGCCTTGCGTTCCCTGTTTGCCGTATCGGAAAACTATCCCGATCTGCGCGCCAGCGAAAACTTCATGCAGCTCCAAGAACAGCTTGCCCTGCTGGAAGATGAGATCCAGCTGTCCCGCCGCCACTACAACGGCACAGCCCGCGACCAGAATAATCGTGTGCTGCAGTTTCCCGGCAATCTGGTGGCTCGCGCCTTCGGCTTCGGCAAGATAGAATATTTTGAACTGGCCGATCCCGCAGAAGCGACTGTGCCGGAAGTGAAGTTTTAAGACATGTGTCGCGTCATTTTGCTTCTTCTATGGGCGGTGATGCTCCCCCCAGCAGTCGTAGCACTCGGGGCGGAAACTCCTCTCTCTTCCGCCCCATCCCCGGACATGCCTTCCTGCTTTGCCCTTATCCAGGTGGCTCCCGACGGAGAGTTAACCATTATCGAGCGGCTGAAGGGCTTTGGTCCTTCCGTGGAACGTCCTCTGAGCAGTGGGGCAAAGATCTACGGCAGTCTCGCCCCCTTCGTACAGGAATCGGATATGGAGCTGGTGTCAGTCACAGCCGATGGCAAGCCCGTCACTCCCAGCGTGTATGTGAAGGAAAAAGACAATAGCCGCCACGTGCGTCTTATAGCCCAGGACAAAAGCCTGTCCGTGCACGAATATACCCTGAAGTACAAGGCTAGAGACAGGATTCTTTTTCTCTCCAACGTGGATAGACTGGACTGGGATATCTGGGGCACAAGTCGGCACAATAGTAGCCCCCTTAGGCTTTCCTGCGCCATAGCCCTGCCGAAAGGAGCGATCGTCAGCAAGCAATGGTCCCGGCTGGGGCATACAACCATGGGGCACAGACCCGTCACCCAATGGATCAACAAGGATGGGGTGGCCTTCTTCCGAGGTGAAGAGCCCATGATGGATACTGAACACTTTGTCGTTTCCGTGGAATGGAACAAAGGCGTCGTCACCTCCGATGGGTCAGAAGAAACGCTCTCCACCGTCAAAAGCACCCTGTGGGGCGTCTTTGCCCTGCTCCTGCTCCTGTGCGGCGGGATCTGGTTCAAGTTCGGCAAGAACCCGCGCCCCAAGGTCTCCATCCCGCTTTTCTATCCGCCCCTTGGTCCGGACGGCAAAACGCTCTCTCCGGCAGCCGTGGCCTATATCTGCGAGGCGGCCATGCTGACCTCTCGCGGTTTTTCCGCGCTCCTGCTGAACTTGGCGACCCAGAAAATGGTGGATATGACTGGCACAGGCAGTCGCACGGATCCCTATGTCCTGCGGACAAGCAGTGAGATCATGAAGCGGACCTCCATAGACAGTTACGGCACCGAAAACAGGAATACCGGCCCAAAAGGAGAGGAAAGCAGCCAGCACAAACGCCGCATCTGGGAAGACCTCCTGAAGCGGGGTCGTGGTTTCGACATGGCAGAGCGACGCTGCCTACGGAAGCTCTTTCCCACCCGCCCGCCCCAGCCTCTTGAAGTGGGCAGGAAAAACGCCTGGAAGGTGGCCGAGGCCCGCTCCACATCCTACGAGGCCCTCGCTTCCCAGTACCGCGACATGTGGCAAATAAACGGGAACCTGGTCAGCCTGATGTTCATCCTTTGTTATGGCGGGGCACTCCTGGCTCAGGGTGCCCTCTGGCTCAATTTTGGTGCTGAGGACATCCCTGCAGTCCTGGCCGCCTTCAGCCTGACGCTCGGCCTCACCTTCTTGACCCATCGTAGCACACAGTATGCAGTCAGCATCCTGGTCCGCTGGCAGGAAATGGGTTACCTCAACCTGCTCCTTCTGGGAGTCTATATACTGCTCGTGCCCGTCATGCTGGTGTATGACGTCGTCCTCGACGAAAGCATGTCGGACTTTGCCCTTTACCCGTTCATGCACAGCTGGAGTGCGCTGCGCCCCCTGCTCTGGCTGGGATTGATGGGCTATCTCCTCTGGCTGACCCGAAGCATTACGGAAGTATTCTTAGTCCCCTTAAAGATTCTGGGCTTCCTTTTGCTTTTCTTTGTGGTGGGAGGGACACTCTTCTGGGCCAACAGTTTTATGGGCAGCGGCAATCTGGCCTTTATGGGCATTCTGCTTCTGCCTATGGTCTTCATGCCTCTCATGAAGCGACCTGCCCCCAAGGCCGCGCAGATTCTGGCGGAGATCGAAGGTCTTGCCCTGTATCTGGGGACTGCAGAAGCATCGCGTCTCAACACCTTTAATCCGCCGGACCGGACACCGGAAGAATTCCACCGTTTCATGCCCTACGCTGTGGCGCTGGGACTGGAAAAGGCTTGGGGGGCACAATTCGCCACCTCTCTGGCGGATCTGCAGTTCCGCGGCAGTTCCCTGCAGAGGCTGGCCGAATACGAGCACCGCATGCAGGGGAGATAGCACTGTTTGGCACATGACGTATGACCGATTCTGGCGAGGATATCGTGATGGATACCAGTCCGGGCATGAAAAAAGGAAACATGGGGCTGTGTCACAGACAAGAGTGACATTCGCAATAAAGTTCCAGGGAATAGTGAAACCACGCTATCCCGAAATCGGATTATCTGACACGTCACCAGACTTGATGACATAAAAACAAATCCCGCTTTTATGCGATGGAATAATACCCCCTTACAGGAGTGAATGAACATGAAAGCCAACATGGCATTGCCTGCAATAACCCTGCTGCTTTGTTTAATCATAGGCAACTCAAGCGTTAGCCTGGCAGGTGATTCCGGTGAAGAACGTACTATCCCTGTCATAGAATGGGGATGCTGGTCGTGTAATAAACGAGTTTTTACGTTTACTCCTGACAGTCTCGACGGAAAGATCATCCAGCACAAGGATCCCAATTATCAGCAATCAAAGTGGATTATACTAAAGACCAGAAGTCCCATAAAAAAATGCGAAAAAATGTTTGATGGGGCACACATTTTTGACAAAAAAAGAGAATTCATGACTTCCGGATATACCATTATGACACAGGCCGACAGTTTTGTGGTCATAAAAGGAGGTTCGGCCATCAAGGCACAGATCAACAAGGTTCAATGTGTGGGGTGCCAAAAAGGTGCCTATGCCTTTGCAGGTGACGATCTGGACCAATGGGGGGTTTTATCCATGAGCGAAGTGCCTGCCGTCTTTGCCATGAAATCCGGATCCAAGATAGGAACCTGTGGTAAAATAAGGCTCCCTTATGGAGGCTCTTTCTTAGGACCTCACTTGTTTGATCTAAAAGGAACTGTTTCCATGTCGTCAGATACTGTTTCACAAAATTTTGGCTCCTTTCTGTGCTCAGATTGATAGCCATACTTGCAGGAAAAACGTATGAGAACACAACTTTTTTTAATCATGTCCCTGCTTATCATGGGCATGTGCCTGGATCCGTATTGCATCTCGGCCAAACCATTAAAAGAAAAGAATACTGTTGCCTCAGCGAAAGGTCTTCCATCAACCTATGCAGACTTTAAAGAGCGCTGCCATACTGTCGCCGTCACCCCTGAAGGGGCTGTCAAAATGTATTTTGACGCCGTATTCTGCTACCTTGATCCCAATCGCCGGACGGAAGCATCCAAGATGCTGCGCTATATTATGCACGCCGATGCCAACTGGGAAGGGAATCAGAGGCATGTAACATTCATACGTCGTCTGAAGGAGCCTTCCTACCACTATATATTCAGAAGTTTCGCATCGGGAACAAGTCCTGAAAATGGATACAGTATGTCACCCGATGATTATAGGCTAGTCTTTTCCAAAAAAGACCAGCAACAGGATTATATCCGCGTGTTTTTGCGTTCGTCCGGAGCAGACTCGGACCGAAGAGTATGGGTCAAGCAGTATCCTGATGGATTCTGGTATGTCATCAATAATTCAGATACGTATGCAAAAGTACGTGATCCTGCGGTCTCTGCTCTGAACAATAGCCACGATGCCAATTTCGATGTTGCTCCTCCGGCGCAACCGCAGCCTCCGGAAGATGTAACTCCTCCAGCAGTACAACCACAGCCTTCGGAAGATGTAACTCCTCCAGAGCAACTACAATCTTCAGAAGCTGTAACCCCTTCAGTGGCACAACAACAGCCTTCGGAAAGTGAAGAGCCTGCGATGTCTACCTGGTAGCATCGTCAAAAGGAGACAAACATGAAAAGATTCTGGATCGCACTGTGCGGCGTTCTGGGGATGGCTTTGTATGTTGGCACGGCCCACGCCGCTTTCTGGCAAGTTGTACGTGATACCCCCATACGCAAGGACGCATCCACTGATGCCAAGCGGCTGGATACAGCCCGAAAAGGCTGGATAGTGAACGACATGACCGGGAGCGGTTCCAGTCCGCAGTGGATCAAGGTGGTGGAGGTTCAGGAGCATATCGGAGATGGCATGGCCTATGCTCACCTTCTGTACAGAACTCCCGATGCGTACATCAGCGCTGCGGACGTGGTCCAGGTGGAGGATGAGAATGGAACACCTCTTAAGACGACCGGAAACACTTCTGATGCTACGGCAGCACAAGGCGTGCGTGTGGAACTTATGCCCGCACCCAAGGCTGAGGATATAGCCTCCAACGGTGCTGTGGACGAAGCTGCATTAAAAACGGCCTTGGATGTCTGGGTACAAAATTGTAATACCGTTCTCAGCAAATATGAAGGCATGGAGTCCAACAAGGCGGCAATAGAGGTGCTTGCAGGGACTGACTACGCCACCTTTACCAGTAAGGATATCCACGCGGTAGAAGACAGTGTGATACAACTCTTGGACCGCTGGGCGAAAACCCAATATGTCGGCTCCCAAGCTAGTTTAAGCACTGATGACCAGAAAATTTTTGATGTACTGGCCAGCTATTGCCTGATTCCAGGGATCGTCGAGGGCAGCCCCTTCCTCATGGCAGACCTGATCACCTTGCGCAAAAAAGTCATCTTTGATCCTCCCGTTGCCGCCTATACTGCTTATGTGAACCTGCTGGACACTCAGCCGCAAATACTGTTCTCCGATGGCGGTTGCCGTCATTCGGTGAAAGAGATGGGAACATGGGCTACGCAGTGGGAACAATACCTGAAAACAGTGCCCGCCGACAGCTTTTATTTCATCGAAGGCAAAAAACGTTACCTTGAATTTGCAACCTACATTTTATTCAGCGACTTGCCCAACACGCCCGCCTTTCCTGACTACAACAATGGTAAGATGGAAAATGAATGGTTGGAAGAGCTGGAGAGTGTGACATTGGAGAATCCGGGTACGGAAACGGCCGCCATCATCGCGGAATTTCTTAAAAAAGTAAAAGCCAATGGCAACAAGCTTGCCCCCTTGGACAAAAAGGTTCTTTTGACCAAACTGAATGTACTCCTTGTACCCCAAACGACCGCGTCTGCCACCAAGTCGATCCCAATGGAAGAAAAGCTGCTGGGCAAGCACATGTTCTCCCTGCAGTGGATAGAAGGCCCCATGGGCGAGGCTGTTGTTTCTCGCACGGAAACGGGCGGCCTGCGTATTGATGCCAGGCAGGAACACAAAGGTGATTTTGTAACCCTGAACGGCGACGTGCGCATCCTAGATGACAAAAATTTTGTGGTCACGGGGGTTCTTGTCACACGGGTGAGCCATATTGCCGGCGGAAAGCCCTGTCCCCGCTCGGGAGAATTTACATTTCGCGTAACGAAAAACCGCAAGTACTGGCGGCTCCAGCAAATGGATAACCCCTGTGACCCCGTAGTCGATTATGTGGACGTATATTTCAAAGGACTTTAGAAGTGTTGCCATGCAATCATACCATAAACTACTTCCATAGCTCTATTCGGAAAAATTTTTGAACGATTGTGGTTATCACATAGTCATCACTGACCCCATGACGTAATGTTGAGCCTTGATTATCCTTCAAGATGACGTCGCAGCCCTTTCGAGCTCTGACAGGACAAAACAAGCAAGGAGTACAATCATGAGAATCATTAGTCACATATTGTTGAGCATGGCGGCGTTTTGCCTGCTCTGCGGAACAAGTGTTCAGGCGGCCCAGCAGAAAGAGAAAGTCTTGCTGGATACGGACATGGTCGAGATGTTCGATGACGGGGTAGCCCTCATCATGCTGGCCAATGCGCCGGGCATAGATCTGCTTGGCGTAACCTGCGTCACCGGCAACAGCTGGGTACAGGAGGGCGTGGCCTACAGCTTGCGTCATCTGGAGATCGAAAAACGCGATATTCCTGTAGTGGAAGGCATGCGCTACCCCCTGCGCCCGCATAGGCACGAACTTTTCGAGATGGAGCGCGCCCAGTTCGGCATGGGACACGACGCCTGGCTGGGCTCGCTGGGGCGGTCAGAACCTGCAAGCTGGCAGGACTTCTACAAGACGCACTATGGCAAGGAACCGCAGTTCAAGCCGCTGAAGACACATGCCGTCAATTTCATCATCGACACCATCCGGGCACACCCCCATGAAGTGACCATAGCCGCCATCGGTCCCTGCACAAATCTGGCCGCCGCCATCCGCATGGCCCCGGATATCGTGCCTCTGGTTAAGCGGGTGGTCTATATGGGGGGAGCTTTTTTCCAGCCCGGCAACGTGACTCCGGCGGCGGAGTTCAACTGGTGGATAGACCCCGAAGCCGCCCAGATAACTGTCCGCGCGCCCTTCAAGGAACAGATCGTATTCGGCTTGGACGTGTGCGAGAAGGCGGTCTTCCGCAAGGCCCATTATGATCGCCTCCTCACCAGTCTGGGCAAGAGTCCTCAGGCCGACATCCTGAAGAACACCTTCGTCGGTCAAAGCTTCGCCAAGGATCCCGCCTTCACCCATTTCGTCTGGGACGTCCTGGTGGCCGCCGCGATCATCGATCCTGACATCATCACGGCGGAGCAGACATGCGCCATCGATGTGAACACACAGTACGGTCTGTCGTATGGGCAGTCACTGGCATTTCCCAAGGTCTCTCCAGCCGGATGCTCCAAGGCCCGTATCGTAACGGATATCGATCAGGAGCGTTTCTGGAATATGGTCAATGACAAAACGTACTGGAAGTCCGCCCGCTGATAATCCTGCATGGTCAGACAGGTGAAAACGCTCTGAGAACGATTCAAAATTCTTTTAGTCTAGCCTACCACACGATATTTTTAGAGGAATGAATGTATGAAAAGACATATCATCACCTGTCTGGCCATACTTTGTATCATGCTTATAAATGCATGTGTACCCACGTCTCCCCAGTCATTCAATACTTCTCAGCTCTTCTACCCGCTTATGAACCAAGGCAGCGTGACATCATCCCCCTCCGCCCCGGCAGGGCTTCCTTCGACCTTTGCCGAGTTCAAATCACGTTGCAACTCCGTTGCCAGGAGTCCCGAAGGGGCTGTCAAAATGTATTTTGACGCCGTATTCTGCTACTTTGATCCCAGTCGCCGGACGGAAGCATCCAAGATGCTGCGCTATATCATGCACGCTGATGCCAACTGGGAAAAAAAACAGAAGTATGTGACATTTGCACGTCGCCTGAAGGATCCCGCCTGCCACTACATATTCAGAAGTTTTGCTTCGGGAACGAGTCCTCAAAACGGCTACCGCATGTCGCCCGAGAATTATTCGCTGGTCTTTTCCGGCAAGTCGAACGAGGCCGACTATGTCCGGGTCTTCCTGATCTCATCAGGGTCTGACAGCCGCCGTATAGTCTGGGTCAAGCAGTACCAGGACGGACTCTGGTATGTCATCAACAATGCAGATACCTATATGAAGGTACGCGAACCTGCCAGCTCCCGTCCTGACAACAGTCATGACGCGGATTATGACAACAGATGATGAAACAAGAGGCGATATCATGGCTGTCCACCCTGCCTGAGAAAGTCCCTAGATGAATTGCCCCCATGATATCGCCTCTGCTTTTCCTCTGTGCGATGGGCGACCTTTAGTCCCCCTCAGACATATATGTTTTTCGCCCAAGTGCAACATCGCACCTTGATCAATTCTACAAGATTTCAGCCAGACCGTTCTGTTTCAGCCAAATGATACGCTCGACGGACAGCCCGTCCCCAGCCCGCTTTCCGTCCAAGTCACGCAGGCTCGGATCCGCCCCATGTTGCAACAGCAGACGGATGACGTCCGCATCAGGAGCGTCGTTCCGTACGGCAAGCATCAGGGGGCTGTACGCGCCAAAATCCTGCCCGCTCCGCCCATTGACGGGCAGGCCCACGGATAGCAAAAAGCGGACGGAGGAAAGGCCGCTCTGCCCTGAACAGGCGGCGTGCAGGGCATTGGAAAGGCTGGCATCGGCAGCCAGTACGTCCGCCCCCCGCTCCGCCAGCAGACGCAGGAGGACCAAGCCGTCCGCCCGTCGCGCCGCGAACAGAAAGGCTGAACAGGCGACCCCATTGCGTATGTTCACATCGGCACCGTGACGGATCAGGGTTTCCGCCACAGCAGGATTTTTGTTCGCCCGGCAGGCCATCATCAGGGCACTGTCCCCCAGCAGAGACGACCTACTATTCACATCAAGGCCACTACGCAGCAGAAAACGGATAATCTCCGGGTTCCTGTTATACTCGGCCGCCAGTAAAAGCGCATTGTCCCCCAGTCGGGCGTCGCCCCCCGGCAGAACTTGTCGGGGGTTGGCCCCGGCCTTCACCAGGGCTTCCAGAACGGCCGGATTAGGGCAGAGTGCCGCAGCCCACAAAAAGGCGGTAAAGCCATTGGGCATGGTGGAATCCGCCTTGCCTCCGGCCTGTAATGCGGCCTCCAGTTGACTGAGGGGGGCCTGGGTGGCAAGCAGGCGCGCCAGTGTCAGGGCCGGATCGGCCAGGCCGGGACCGGGGCGGGCTCCGTGCCGCAGCAAGAGCTCCACCATGCCCGGTGCGCTGAACGCATTTCCATGCGCCAGCGCCATATCCAGGGGGGTATGGCCATGGCTGTCCGTCACATCGAGCCTGACGCCCGACTGCAATGCCTCTTGCAACGCGGAGGGATCGTTCTCAAGGATGGCGGCCATGATGGCGGATCCTTCGCCACTCCAGGCCGGGCAACTCCAGAAAGACAGGCTGAAAAACAGCACCATTCCAAACGTCATAAATCTTTTTTGCATGGGAACCTCCATTGGTCGGGAGCGACATGGCAAGAGTATGGCCCACCACCCCGAAGAACGCATCCTTGCCAAAATGACGTCACAAAAAAGTTTTCATGCGGCTTGCAACGCCTTTCTCATTGTCGTGATGAGATCATCTTTTTTCAATGATGAGACATTAAAAAAACGGGACAACTCATCATCAGGATGATGCAAAAAAAAAGCGCCTTGCTAAAGTTGAGGCAGGTAAAAAAATTTTGCTCCAGTCTACCGAACAAGAGCATGTCGAAGGCTATCTCGTTTGACGTACTGTCATTACCGCTTCGCTGGAAACAGAGAACAAGCATAATGGAGGACAATATGAAACTCGGGAAATGGGCACTGTGTCTTTGTCTGTTGGGAAGTCTGTTCTTGCAGTCGCACGCCCTAGCACAAGCAAGCCCGGCAAGCAAAGGCAAGGCATCTGTTTTTTCTTTTGAGAATACTCGCCTCGGAGGCTTTTATCAGGATGATAAGAATGGTCCCCTATGGCTTGCCGCTGATATGCTGGACGGTTACCCAGCTTTTGCTCAGCTTTTGCAGCAAAATCAAAAAGACACTTCCCGTGGATTGCAGCTCGCCTCTTCTTGGAGAGCCATGCCTCGTCCCGTCCAGTCCTATCTCGGTGATCCCACACCTGTGCATCAGCATCTGACCCAAAAGGGGGTAGAGAATCCCCAGCCCCAGCTGGAGCAGGCCTATAGAGTGGATCTGGACGGGGATGGACAGGAAGAGCTGCTTATTGTGTCCCAGAATATGGTACCGGCACGGAGTCAGGGGGTGAGCTGGCAACTCGATGTTCCGCTTTTTGCGAAAAATCCTGCCCTCCCGCAAAATCCCCAAAAAGGTCAGCATTCCGTGGTCATGCTGCATGATGCCAACGGCTGGCATCTGCTGACCCAATATGTGGCTCTGAAGGACGTTGAGGCAACATGGGCCGCTCCCCGTGTCCACAAGATTCTGAACTTCGCGGATCTGGACGGGGATGGCAGCATGGAAATCCTTATGGCGGAGTATACGGCTGAATCCGTCGGCTATGCTGTATACCACTATACCTTTATTCAGGATACCAATCGGGACTTCATCACGAGGAGTACACTGAGACAGTTTTTTGCCGTGACACCCAATGAAGTGGCCCAGTTCCACATCAGTGGACGGCTGATCAGGCCTGTCAGCTATGAAGACGCCTACGGTTATCAGCTGCAGCTGGAGAACGGCATTATTCTTGATGTGGCCATGGGGCAGAACGTCCTGCCTGAATTTGCGGAAGCCACCCCCAATTGTCTCGTGGAGATGGACTGTACGCTAGCGCACTGGTCGGACGGCAAAACTTCCTCGTATGACTATTTCTATGTGCCGAATTCTGGTAAAATTGTGGCTCCGGCTGACATTTTGGTGGGGCAGGAGGGACCTGTGGCACAAACGTCCTCCACGCTCATCAACACAGTGGAAGAATTGGCCCCCGGCTTCAAGACCTGCGTCTCGCACAGCTCTTCCACTCTGGAAATGCGTGAGTGCAACGCCAATGCCATCAAGTATTGGCAAAACAGACTGGACAAAGAACTGAGTCACGCCAGAATGATGTGCGGGCAAGCCGATCGGCCTGATTCCTGCCTGGAACGCCTGAACAAATCGCAGGAAGCCTGGCAGAACTATGTGGATATGATGGCGGCTTACTACGAAGAAGTAAACGGCGGCAGCGTGGGGGTGCTTGAGCAGGGGTATTTTCGGGCTGAAGCCATCAAGGCTCAGGTCCGTATTCTTGAATAATCAGGAATTCTATTTATAAAAATGGTTTACATCCTTACTAGTCTTTTGTGTCTGTTTAATCTCTATGCAAGATCAAAGAACAGCCCACAATCAATATAGAAATCTTTACGATAAGATCAATGAACATCCTTGCAAGTGATGAATCATATATATAACGACTAGAGAACTTGGCATTGAATAATGCATCTACATTCATGACTGTCTATGTAGCAGGAGGTTTCTATGCGGTTCTTCATCCTCTTTATACTATGCCTTTTTACGTATAGTCAGGCTGCAGCCGTTGAAGTGACAAGCTCAAAAAGCGAGCTACAGGAAATGGGGATCGAAATTCAGCTTCTGAGCAGCATTGAAGGTCTGCCGTCCTGCAAAATCGGGGGAGCCTTTAATGCGGATATCGGCAAGTGGCTGCGCCTTGTGCGTGATGGAGAAGCTTTTGCACAAACCTGTGTGTATGAAGATTGGAATATTTCTCTCACGCAGACCAGCGGCCTTTCCTTCTATCAGGTGGAGTCTTATCAAGATGGCAAAAAGCTGCTCTCCCTGCTCTCTGACCAGGGCACAACGCTGCATATTTTCCATACCAGCGGCCCCGGCCTGAAGGAGCACCGCCCGCTGGACGGAAAATTACTTTTTCTCTGGGAAGACGAAAACGGCTATTCTTACGAAACTCTTGTGGGAAAAAACGAAATTCATACCAGTAGCGAGGCGACCGGGGAATGTCACTGGACGGATCTCAGGCTGGAAGAGGTGGAATACCTAGGTCTAAATGGAAAGGGAATGGCGCTTATCGGATACGGACATCTGTTCCGGACAAGGGATGGGCAGGTGCTGGACTTAATGGGCAATTGCTTTGAGGGGCCAAACGAACAGTGCTGGGATTGGCTGAAAAGCTTCCAAAACAAGCCGCTCCGTATCCTGTGGGGAGAGTGTGCCTTTGGCGCGGGAGGAGGCCCTAGCCTTTACGAGGCCATGCCCGGCTTGGCCGAGGTCGCCGGAGCCGCCCCACACTACAGTAACGAACGCTTCGGTTTTTCTCTCTCCTGGCTGCCGGGGAATTACAACGTACTGGAAGCCGATAACGGAGACGGCGTAACGGTGCGTGACAATAAAGGCTTCACCATGCTTGCCTATGGAACTTATGGCTATATGGTCATGGGACAGAAAATGGAGGATGTGCTGATCGAACTCTCTCACGGGCTGGATGTTACCTACAGACGAATCAACGACGAAAAGAGCTGGTTTGTAGTCTCAGGCTTTGCGGGTGAGGATATTGTCTATATCAAGTGCTTTTTAAGAAATGATGCAGCCTGTATTGTCCGCATGAGCTACCCGAAGCATAAGGCAGAATTCTACGCCCCCCAAGTGGAAAAAGTGATGCAGAGCTTCAGATTCAACTAGAGTACAGTCTAAAAATGTCTGAGGCTGTTCTTGCCATGAGGACATTACTGATGTCATATTGCTTTCGATTTTTATCTATGCTGCACCCCCTCACTGCAAGCGAAAAAAGTGAAGAAAAGTTGCACTCGTTCTCATTCCAGTCCGGCGGGTATGGAACGCCCCAGAACCATCCATATCTGCGGGATGATAATAGACAGATACTGCTGGACGTGGAGGGAGATAAAAACTACCGCACCAGAGTAGATAGAAAAGTTTTGAAAGCCTTTACCAAACTTGTACGTCAGCATCCTTTAGCCGTTTGGAACAATTTCAAGGATCAATCCTGCCACGCCTGGCTTGAAGAGAGAGATCGGGAAAGTTTTAGCCTTGTCATCATTTGGGAATCTGGAAAAAATTGATATCCACGGAACCAAGCTCAGACCTGAGGGGTTTAGGGGCTTCAAAAACGATGTTCTGTCACTATGGGATAAGGCCGTGTATCGCTTTCCCTGGCAGCCTCCACTGCAAATCAATTCAGAACATCTTGAGCTTTTTGAGTTCATAGAAAGGACATCCCCCGATGAAAACAGCTGGCTCATGTTTTCCACCCAGCAACTAGATAGTGTCGTCAAATTATGTTTGCCCACAAAGATATGCA
>CDZT01016552.1_pt1 | contig 21511 bp, 23 predicted proteins | sample 557531 | NCBI WGS metagenome assembly CDZT01 (sample SAMEA3182066, study PRJEB8094) | gut metagenome | biome: human; feature: gut; material: Stool; isolation source: human stools | place: Canada | collected 2013-03-05
GGTACTATGGTGTCACCAAATCGGAAGCCATAGGATGAAAAAACAGAGTGAGGAGGATTCTCTTTATGTTTGCCTTTTTTCCTTTGGAAACGCTGGGAAAGCCCCTTGAAAAGCTCTTGCAATGGATGGATGACCATCGTCTCTTCCTCATTCTTCCAGCTTTCGGCATCCTGCTTTCCCTGGGCGTGTTCTGCTATGTGCATTTCCGGACACCACCCCAGCCAGAGCCCTTTACTTTGGAAGCAAAGCAGGGCGATTACTGCTATCTGGATGTTCAGCACCTCTCCAACTGGCTCCTGAAAATTTCGGGTGGCGAGGAAAATAATTGTTTTTATCTGGCGGTTGGCACGGATGAGACCATGTGCATCGTCTCCATGAATGATGTGATCTTTGAAAACTTTGCGGACATTGTTGAATACAGCAACTCTGATTTTACAGTTCCAGGCACCATACCACAGTCATACCGCGCCGACGGTATCGTCAAGCAAATGACGTCTGAGAATCTGGATGCTCTCATGGACTTGCTGGGCACAACGGCTGAACAGTATACGGCCTTGTTAGGCAACAATTATCTGGATCTGCGGGAAGATCCAAACGGTAATCTTGTGGAACTGTTTGTTTATGTTCTTGGCGCATCGCTTATTATTCTGCTTCTCTATTGTGTGGCCCTCCTTGATGATCAGCACGAACGCCGCAAGCGGGGCAAAACCGCCGAAGCAGAGTTGTAATAGGAACAATCCGCCCCCGGTGCTTTTTTCAGGCTTTGGTACATACTACGATTCATACTCAGGTCCCCGCCCTGTCAGGAATTTAAAAGGCGTATTCAAAAACATCCCTGCTGATAAAACAACGAAACACAGAATTTATACAATTCCAGATACGCCTTTGACCCAGTTTAGACCCAGAATGGAATTGGAACGGGCAGGGCTGGACGGAAACAACGGAAGAGCCGCCGAGCGAACGGCGGTAAAAAGCACAAATCGGAGCCGAAATGGCTCCGATTTGCCCTTGAGACAACCTACGGACCAGAAGGCCGGGGGTTCGAATCCCTCACGGCGTACCATCAAGCCACACCAATCTGGATATTTTAAGCTGAACGCTTAGAGTACCAATGGGTGTGGCTTTTTGTTTTTCTAAAATTTCACATTTTTTCCAATAGATATTTTCGGTGTCCCCCACTGTTTGAAGGGATTCGAACTCCCCTTTTCACAGATTCAAAGGCAAAATCCTGAGAAGCGCCCTTTTTGCGGGCGCAAAATAGAGCGATCTTTCCTCAAAATTTTATACGATCTTTCGGGCGTCTGTTTGTTGATTTCGTCGAAGCCATCAAATAGGCGCCCTTTTTCATTTCACAACTTAATCTATCACCCGGCCGGAGCATTTCAGGATGCTCCGGCTTATTTTTTTGCTTACGAGGAGGACTCCAAAATGAACAATCAGAATGAAACCGCGCAGCTCCGTTTCCTTGAAGAAACCGCCATCCGGCTGCGACAGAATGGTTTCACGGTGGAGCCGATTGAGGATCACCACCTGCCCGTCTGCTGGGAAAAAGGGCGTCTCTGCCGCGTATCCGGCAAGGGCAGCGTGTTGTACCGGCAAGAGAACGTGGACAGTATTCGGGCGCAGGATGCACTGCAAACCGTGATCGACACCGCCAAAATGACTTCGGAATACATGGCGATTCTGGAAACCGCGCCGCGGCTCAAAGCCAGTGGACTGGATGGCGACTACCGTATCCTCGCGGACTTCGGTGACGCGGTGCTGGCGGGCCACCCCACCGAGCGGGGTGTCCAGTTTGTGACTTGGGAGTGGGACTTCGACCGAGAGGGCGTCCATCACGGGCACTATTTCCAGGACGACTACGATGCCGCCAAGCGGGACTTCACCGTGCGCGGCGGGCTTGTTCAAAAAGGCGCCCTTTTCGAGCCGGAGCAGCTTGCGGAGATCTACCGCGCGCTGGCGTTCGTCCGCGAGCAAGACGAAACCCTTTCGTGCGGACGGGATCAGGAGCTGGCGGAGCTGATGGAACAGGTCGACGGACTGCTGCCTGCGGATGCTCCGCGGCAGCGGGACGCGCCGGAACAGAGCGGCATGACAATGAAATAAGTATTCACGCGGGCCGAGCATTTTTGCTCGGCTTTTTTATTTTAACAGGAGGAAAAGATGATGGAAATTTACGGCACGATCCACTTCAAACTCATTCTTCCGCACTTCCCCGGCTTTCAGCAGGAGCCGCTGCCGGCGCCTGTTTGCAGCCGCTCCCCGGAATGTGACGGCTGCCCTTACCCACGCCACGGCTTTCTTTGCTGGGGCGCGGACGGGACCTGCCTGCGGACCAGAATGAACAAAATCAACGGATTGGAGGAAAACACAAATGATGATTCAAGCGGTTCTCGGTAATCCCAACCACCCGGAATACGGCGTGGCGACCATCCCGTTCCCCATCCCCCGCGACCAGTACGCACACTGCATGGAGCTGCTGGAGGCGTTGGAAATCGGTGACGCGGTCAATGCGGACTGCAAGGTGGAGAAGATCGACAGTTTCTACACTGTCCTGAAACGAGCGGAAATGCTCACGGTCAATGTGGAGGAGCTGAACTACCTCGCCAAGCGGCTGGAAAGCTTCGACAGCGGCGAGGCCGCGCGGTTTCAGGCCATGGCTCACAAGCTGGAGCTTTTTGAGCTGAAGGATCTCATCAACCTGACCTTCTGCTGCCAGCAAGCCACGGTCATTACAGACTTTTCCGGCCTCGCCGCTGTTGGCCGTGACCACTACATGAACCTGCACGGCGGCAGTGCCAAAACAGAGGAATTGGATGCGCTGGATGGCGAGGAAACCGCGCGGCGGCTCATCGAAAGCGGCAGCGGCACGATCACCCCCTACGGCGTGGTCTACGACAACGGCATGAAGTTAGAGCAGGTCTACGATGGCCGGTTCTTCCCCTGCTATTACTATGAGCCGAACGCCATCACCGTTGCGGTGACCTCCAAAACCGAGCCGGAGGACACGGAACACATCACATGGCTGTTTCTCCCCATGGTGCAGGAGGAGATTGACCGCGCCCTCCTTCGTGGGGGCATCACAGATCCCGCCGATGTTCGCCTGCGGCTGGAGGACAGCCAGCTCCCCAATGAGGCGGATATCCTGTTGGATATGGAGTGCGAAACTCTCTCTGATCTCAACGAACTGGCAGCGGCAACGGATGGATTGTCAAAAGCGGATATGGAAAAGTTGGGCGCTGTGGTCATGCTGGCAGAGCCAAAGTCCGCGGCACAGATCAAAAACCTTGTGGAACACCTCGACCTCTTTGACTTCGCCCCCGACGCGCACTCTCCCACCGAGTACGGCAAGTACATGATCCAGCAGTCCGGTCATTTCGACTATGACGAAAATCTCGACGCTTTTTATGACTATGAAAAGTACGGCACGGAGCGCATGAACGGGGAGGACGGGATGTTCACCGACCGGGGTTACATCGCCTATAAGGGCTGTTACAGCATGGAGGAAGTGATGAACGGTGGACAGAGCAACCACATGGTGTTGGGAGGTCTTTCACGATGATCATTCAAGCAGAACTGAAGTGTAAGCAGACCGGGTGTGAGGCAGACCCCTGTGCCGTGGCTGCATGGATTTTGAGAAATACGGTCAGGACTGCATGGCAAACGACTGCGTGACGCAAACGGAGTTCGGCTTGCTGCGCCGCTTGGACCCGCCGTTTCCGGAGCAGCGGCAGGGACAGAGGATGATGTAAGCAAAAGCGGCTCGATCCATTTGGAACAAGCGCTTAATAAGCAGACAAACTTGAAATCGTGATGCAGAAAGCCCTTAACAAGCCTGTTGAGCTGTTGTTCTATCAATCGAAAGTGAAATGCTATTTGTTGGCATACAAATGGCAACCTTTTACATGGTCATTGACAATCCCTATTGCCTGCATATAGGCATATATAATTGTACTACCAACAAACTTAAAGCCAAGCTCTTTTAAGTCTTTACTAATTTGATCTGAGAGTGCAGTCCTTGCGGGTATATCAGTTTCAGTTTGGAACTGATTGAGAATTGGCTTACCATCAACATAAGACCATATAAACGAATCAAAACTGCCATACGATTCTTGAATTTTTATAAACTGTTGAGCATTTGTTATTGCTGATTTGATTTTTAACCGATTACGAACAATGCTGCTATTTTGCATTAGATCTTCTATTTTTGCATCATCGTACAGCGCTACTTTTTTGCAGTCAAAGTTATCAAAAGCAATTCTAAATGCCTCTCTTTTGTTTAGTATTGTCAGCCACGATAGTCCTGCCTGCATACCTTCAAGTATTAACATCTCAAATAATTTATTCTCATCATGAACGGGCTTCCCCCATTCATTATCATGATACTCTTTATATAAGTCGGTAGTTGCCCATGAACATCTTTGTATCAATTCTTCCATAAGTTTCTCCGTCCTATAAACTCTGATTTGTTTGCCACATCATAGCACACCCCCAAAAATGTGTAAAGCCAAATTCTACATCGAAAGGAGATCATAACGTTGAAAAAAACAACACAATTCCATATCCGACCTGCCCGCCCAGATGAGGCGGGCTTATTTTATGCCCAGCATCCCGAAGAAGATAAGCGCCTTGGCGCTGTCGGCCATGTCCGCATGGACTTCGGGCGCAGCGGCAACGAGTTCTGGCATACCTGGTGGCCCCGCGGCCCGGAGGAGCTGAACAGCCCCGCGTTCAAAGCGGAGTTGCAGCAAATCGTTGGTAAGCTCCGTGAAGATGTGCTGAAAAGCCGCTTCGCTATGGAGCGCTTCTGCTATGACCACGGCGGCAAAATCGACGGCGGCTATGTACAGAACTACGGCTACATCGTGGAAACGGAGCGCTACCGCTACTGCCTGCGGTGCAATCCCTCTCCGGGCGATTATAACGGTTATCTGGCGGTATACGATTTGGCCGTCCAGCGACAGAACATGGCACGGGACAAGCCGCTGGCGGGCCGTGTCACCTATGCCAATGGCGACGCGCAGGAGTTTACCGATGCCAAAGCCTTTCTCAAGTGTGTGCGGGAGGAACTTCCGTATCGCCCGACCACAGGTTTCCGTTACGAGGTGCTGACCGACGATCCCAGCGTCCGCAAGCAGGTGGATGACATGATCTTTGACTTCTATGGCGAGGAAAATCCCCGTCAGTTGGAGGAATATCAAAAAATGCCCGATCAGGGCATGACAATGGGAGGAATAAAATGATGGACAGAAAAATGGTGAATTTTATCAAGGAGCAGTATCCCCCCGGCACCCGCATCCGGCTAAACGCTATGGACGATCCCTATCATCCCATTCTTCCCGGCACCGAGGGTGAGGTGGACTTCGTGGACGACGAAGGACAAATTTTTATGAAGTGGGACAATGGCCGCACGCTGCCGCTCGTCCCCGGCGAGGACAGCTTCACCGTACTGCCGCCCAAACTGACCACCCTCAAGCTGTATATGCCCCTGACCGCCGATCTCTACGAACGGAACGAGTACGGTGATCTCGATGACAGCAGCACACTGTTGGAGGGCAGTGAGCTGCGGGGCTATCAGGATCAGATCACGGCGGCGCTGGTGAAAAACCGGATGCCGGAGGAGGCGGAGCGAGGTCTCATGCATTGGTATGATGAAGCCGACAACGTCAACACCAAGGTGCGCTCCGCCGTCTTCACCGTGGAGGAGCGTGACCGGCAGCTCTGGGGCGTGACGGAATGCCGTGTCGCCGGAGAATTGTCGGATACCGAAATGGACACTTTGAAAGAGTTTATCACCGGACAGGCTTCGGACGGCTGGTGCGAGGGGTTTGAGCAGCGGGAGATCCCCGTGGATGACGGCGGTGAATTGTATGTCCACTTTTGGAATTCGGACGAGTGGAGCATCCAAACGGAGCAGGAATTGTTCACCCCCAAACTCCATGAGCAGAATGGGATGAAAATGGGAGGGATGACTCTTGGGTAAGAAGATATTCGAGGTATATCTTGCGAAAGAAGACGTACCCAACAACGAGGCGTATGCCAAGCTGGAACTGCCCGCCTCCCCGTGGGAGCTGTGGGACGCGATGGAAAAGGTGCGGCTGAAGGATGGCGAAGCACTGTACATGGAGATCGACGATTACTATGCTTTCGAATATCTTGCCCCGCATTTAGAGGAGCTGGATATCAGTCTCAACGAGCTCAACGACCTTGCCGCAAGGCTTGCGACGTTGGATGAGGTACAGGGGATCGCCTTTGAGGGACTGTTCTCCATGGAGGTGCAGAAAAAAGTAAACACCAACGGCGGTATCATCACAATACAGGATATGAGAGATCTGGCTGTCAGCGCAAAGACCGACTGCTATCATGTGGTGGATGCCGCGGATGACGCCCAGCTTGGCCGCTTCTACGCGGAAAATGAATTTATCCCCGAACTGGACGGCGTATCCAACGAGGTATTCGAGATGCTGGACTTCGCCGGCATCGGAAGAATAATGCGGTGCAGTGAAAACGGCGTTTTTGTGGACAGTCTGTATGTACTGCGGGATGGCGAACTGACCACCGCGCCGCCCGTCCAAAAAACGCTGCCGGAAAAGCCAGGATACCTCTTTCGGTTGACCCTCGGCCTGTGCCCTGACTTTGGTGGCGACCGCACGGCGGTGCTGGATCTGCCAGCGTCAGAAGAAGCGCTGGTTGCGGCGCAGGAGCAGCTTGGCACCCTGAATTGGGAAAACACTGTTGTCCTCAACTATGACGGCATCGTCCCCAATGTGGCAACATTTGCCGACCTACCCATGGAGCTGGAGGAATTTAACACCTTCACCAAGGCCGCGCGGGACATTCCGAGATTCGAGGTGCCAAAGCTGAAGGCTCTGTTGGAGCAGTTCGAGGTGCAGGACATTGAAACCGCCATGGGCTTGACGGAGCATCTGGCGGACTACGTCCTCACGCCGGACTTGAGTTCTCCGCAGGAAACAGCCATTGACCACCTACGCTTCATGACGGATGACCATTCGGCGGAGCTGCTGCTCTCCCATGTGAACCTCTACGCCTACGGCTGCGACCTCATCAAGGAGGACAACGCCACACTCTCGCCCTACGGTCTGCTGCACCGTGCGGACTATCAGCCCATGCTGTCACCAATGCAGGAAACACAGAAAATGGAGATGAAGATGAAATAACACCGCCTTGACCCGTAAAACGGGCAAGAAACTTTCAGCACTCCCCTTCCCGGCGTCGCATCGCGGCATAGGTGATGAGATCCTCCGGCGTGAGGACGTTTCCATCACAGGGGATCTCACCCCAGATTTTCCGTACAGCAGGGTCAGGGCTACACATTGCCATCGCCATAGCCAGACGGATCTCCCTGCGCACCTCTTCCACGGTGGTATGGTGTCTGCGGGCTACTTCCAGCAGAGCTGCTTCGGCACGAACATTCATTTGTTTCATAGTGTTCACTCCTTGCTTTTTAGAACGGTTATCGTTCTTATGGAACTACAATACCACAGGAGTCTACGGGAAATATGTCGAACGCAGTCGAAAAAAACAGAGGTCTGCAAAAAGCAAACCTCTGTCATACTGTTACTGGAATTCGGTGATCAATGCGTCCAGCACATTCATCACCTTGCGCTGCCCGTCCGGGGAGAGTGTCTTCAAACGCTCGGAGAGCTCCGTGGCTCGAAGCATCGTCGCCGCGTTCAAACTGTCCTGAAGAAGCTCGTCTGTCCCAACATTGAGCATGTTGGCAATGGCAACCAACTTTTCCAGCTTTGGCGGCTTCACGCCCCGCTCTACAACGCTCACATGGTCCACGCTATAATCCACAGCGGCAGCAAGATCTTCCTGCGTCATGCCGACTCGCTCACGAGCGGCCTTGATCCGTTTACCCAATGCGACCTGATCCATACGCAATCTCCTTTTGAACGGTATCCGTTCTTAAATTATATGGGAGTTGGCGTTTGTTTCACAGGAGCACACAGGGCGATTACCGTTCTACAAGAACGGAACATTCAGAAAAACAATCACACTTAGGGGCCGTATTCCCGGAGGGGGAAAGCGGCCCCTTCTTTTTTGCGCATTATCCCTTCCTCCGGGAGTACAGCCCCGGAAAGGAAATCACAATGCAAAACGAAAAAATTCTGGCATATCTCGAAGGCTCCTGTTTAGGAAAAGCGAACCGCTCCAGCGGAACGGAGCTGGAGCGGACCCTCCATATCAGTGGGACTTGCCTGCGAAAGCAGGTCAACCGGCTGCGGTGCAAGGAGCACCCCATTGCCAGTGACCGCAGCGGCTACTTCTATGCCACCAATGCCGGCGAGGTCTATGACACCATCCGCCAGCTGAAGCAGATGGTATCCGGACTGGAGGCGGCCATCAGCGGTCTGGAACGGTCTATGGAACGCTTCCGGGAGCGTGGGGAGGCCGGACATGGCTAAGCCGCCCTTTCCGTGGATCGGCGGCAAGGAGAAGATCGCGCCCTACATCCTGCAAACCTTCCCTGCGAAGCTGGCGCAGTATGTGGAGCCCTTCGGCGGCAGCGGCGCGGTGCTGCTGGCTCTGCCTCAAGACCCAAGCCGATTGGACATCTATAATGACTTGGACGCCGAGCTGGTGAACCTGTATTCCTGCATCAAGGAGTGCTCCAACGTTCTGCTGCGGGAGCTGAAATTCCTGCCCATCCACAGCCGCAGGCTTTTCGAGTATTACCGCGACTTTGTCGCCCACAAAGAGGTCTACTGCCAAAATGTGCAGGCGGAGATCGCGTGTCTGGGCGACCGCTCCTGTTTTACGGAGGAACAGGCCGGGGAGCTGCTCCCCATTTTTCAGGAGCGGCTGGCACTGTTCGATGTAAAACGGGCGGCGGCGTATTACCTCGCCATCCGGGGCAGCTTCAGCGCGACGGTCACCTCCTTCGGCGTAAAGGGCATGGATGTTGAAAACCTTTTGAAACTGTTTCCGCCTGTGTCCGCACGGCTGAAGGACGTGCCGCTGGAGAACAAAAACGCCTTGCAGCTCATTCGGGAGCGGGACCGGGAGGACGGTCTCATCTATGCCGATCCACCCTATGTCAAAACGGAACGGATCTATCGGATCGTAGGAAAAACCAGACGCTTCCGTAAATTCCATGTCCGGCTGTGGCAGGTGCTGTCTGCCTGCAAGGGCTATGTAGTCCTCTCCTACAATGACTGCCCATTTATCCGAAAACTCTATAGAGACTGGTACATTTTATCCTTCCAGCGCGGCAACCCGCTGTCTCAGAAAAAGGGGGCGTCCTTTGGCGAGCTCATCATCACCAACTATGACCCCCGCCCTTATATGACCCGTCAACTGAACCTCTTTGACGAGTCTCTGGGCGAGTGGGAGCTGAAGCTGGTCCACATTCCAAATCATCCACCAAGACGGAAAGAAAGCCCAGCCGGATGCCGGGTTTCCAACCAAAACTTATTACAATAGGAGGCAAACAAGATGAAATTCCACTTGAACCATGACCCCGCGAACAAGACCCTTACCATTCCCCGCGCCGCGCTGCAGCTCTCCGGCCTTGCCGAAAACAGCGATCTGACGATCCATACCGAAAACGGCTGTGTTCTGCTGCTGCCGGAAAAGCTGTCCGTTGCGCAAACGCTGAAAACCTTCCAGCTGCTGACGGCAATCAACGCAGAGCTTCTGTTCCGACTGGCAAAAAGCAGCGCTCTGGCCCACGGCGCCGAAAATGACGCTTGCGATGGCTGCCATTGGGAAAAAGAGTGTTTTCAGGATGTCCTGCCGCTGTGTATGCTGGCAGAGGCCGGCATCGACCCGGAGGAAGGCGATTTCGAATGTGCGGTGACGGACGGTACGCTGGTGCTGCGATCCGACGCTGATACAAATGTATATGAAATGATGAAGAGTTTGGATGATGACTTCCGCGATCTGCTGAAAAGCGCGGGCGTTTCGTTGTCCGGGCTCTTCCTGCTTTTGAAGGAGGAACTGGACCATGATGAATAACACCTATCTCTACCCCTATTCCTCCGCCGAGGCGAGAGATCGGAACGAGCTTTCCCTCTGGCGGGAGAGCCACAAGGCAAACATCGCCTGCCGCAACGCCATCGAGGACGCCATCCGTCAGAGCTTCGACGGAATGCATCTGGACAAGAACTGTATCACGCCGGTGCTGGAGGAATACGGCTACAAGCGCACCGCGTGGGTGCTTGCCAACACCCTGCACGAACTCAAGTGGGACGGGCGCTTCGGCCATGCCAACAAGCAGTGGGCGGAGCACGCCTGCATCCCCAAAGACATCAACCACAACAGCGACTTTGTTGTCCGAAGCCATCCGGCCGTGCTGGATGGCTTCGTCACTTTCTACCGCAAGGCGGTGCAGGCGTTAAACCTCTTTGGCGCGGAGCATTGTGTCGGTGACCGCGCCGAGCAGGACTTCACCGGCAAGGTGCTGGTGCTGTCGCCAGAGGCACTGCGGGAGCAGTATTGGGGGCAGGAAAACCAGCTCTGGTATGCTCGGAGCGGCTTTGGGGGCGAACCTCATTCCAGTGGCCGAGCAGTCTTTGCCACCTGCCTCTCGGACGGAGAAACAGCCAGATGGAACCGGGAGGATTTCATCGGCGTACTGGATGACAAGTTCCTGCCCGACTGGGCGCGGGAAAAGTTGAAGGAGCTGAAAACGCAGGAACAGACGGACGCCCCCACAATGGGCGGCATGAAAATGAAGTGAGGAGGATACTTGCATGAGCATGACCTATTACACCGTGGACGATCTTCGGCCCGGAAGATCCGGCTGGGGTGTGAAACGTTTTTCCGCGTTGAATGACGCGATCTCCCATTACCGGTCGCTCCCTATGGATGGGGCCCGCGTCCTCGGCATGGCGGATGATGCCCACGCCTATGAGCTCATCCGCTGTGTGCGTCTTTTCCCCGGCGATGCCCAGGGCGAGGATGTTCTGGCGGCAGATCACTGGCGCGGCGGCTTGACGAAAAAGAACGCTGCTCTGAAAGACGCGCTGGATATTTGCCTGGAAAGCCTGCGTCCCCGTTTTCTGCTGGAGCCGGAGCGCCTGATCCCCGTCCCCCAGCGCAAGAAGCTGCGGAAAGAACTGCGGGAGGCCCTTCTCTGGCAGGGCTATGAAGAAAACTATGATTCCGCCATTCGCGCTGTTTTTGTAGAAGGCGCTGGCTGGCTCTCGCCTCAGGATGTGAAAAAGCAGCGGCAGCTTCCTCTGGTGCTGCGCTATCGGGTGGACGGCATGACGAAGGATGGCGCCTACCTCTCCTTAGAAGTGGAGCCTTGGGAATATGACCTCCTGCTGGAGCAGACAAGAGATCACTATAAAATGAAGAAACATTAAGGAGGAACACAAAATGAAACGAATGCTTTCCCTTTGCGCCGCGGCGCTGTGCCTGACCTTGACGCTGACGCCCACCGCGCTGGCAGCGGACTTTGAGCCTGCGGTACCGAACGCTAAGGTCTGCTACCCCACCGCCATCGTCCGCGGTGACGATGGTACGGAACTGAAAAAGATCTATGATCTGAGCCCCGAAGACGATCCCGCCGGTATTCCCCGCTCGGACTTCCGTCAGGACGGCTTCCACTACACCCTGACGGACCTTCTGAAGCAGGAGCTTCCGGAAAATGAGAGCCGCCAGCATACGGAGCATGTTTCTATCGAGAGCGCTAAAAAGGATATGGAATCCGTGCTGGCGCTGCTGCCGCAGGAGCGGGAGTTCATCACGGATGACGGCCTCATGGGAACCCTGACGCTCCGACTTGATACCGTGCAGGTGGAGCCGTCTGGCTACGGCAGCTCCACCAGGGAAATCTCCACCAAGCGCAGCTACCCCAATCTTGCCGAGCAGGATACGCAGTATCTTCCCAAAACCATTACGGAAAACGGCAAGACCCTGACACTCACGGACATCCAGTGGCAGACGGACAACACCGCTAACATGGACGGCTACGCCGTGGCGGATCGCTACACGGCCGTTGCCACCTATTCCGGCAGCGCCACCAGCAGCTATGTGAAAGGCTATACCGTCACGGCGGATTATGTGGGCACGGTCAGCCGGATCGCCCTGAACCGTGTCCGCTATGTGGCTATCTTTGCGGGAACGCCCATCCAGCCCACGGAGCCTGCGGAGACACCCGCCACGGCATCCGCGTTCCGTTGGTCCTATGTGCTCATCCCCATTGGGATCGTGGCTGCGGCAGGTGCGGGCGTCGGCGGCGCGCTGCTGGTGAAGCACAGAAAAGAAAACGCGGATGAGGAGGATACAGAATGAAAAAGATCATTACCCTTTGCCTGAGCCTTTGCATGACAGCGGCTCTGGCGGCTCCGGCGTATGCGTTGGAGTACAGTATTACCCCTCCGAAGGACTTTGACTTTGGCAGGAATACATCTATTGAGGTCATCCACACGGCGGATGGCGGCGCTACGAAAAACGCCGACATGAGCAAAAACGCCGCGCTCATTCCGCCTGCATTTGGCTCGGAGAGCATGAACGCCCTCCACACCGGCGAGTACCTCACGCCCAACCTTGCCCCCGGCGGTATTCCCGCGTCCGGCGCGGTCATTGGTGGCAGCGCCATCGGCGTTGTCACACCCGGCAGCACGGTGAATGGCGGCAGCGGCTATCAGCCCGCCGTGCTGTTCACGGAGGTGACGGGCGAGCTCTACTACAAAAACGGTTCCCTCGGCAAGATCGAGATCCCCGCGTTGGATCTGAGTGTCCGTATTTATCAGGGGACGGACAGCAAGACGCTTGCCAAGGGGATCGGGCACTTTGAGGACACCTCCATCTGGAACGGCAACGTCTGCCTCGCCGCCCATAACCGAGGTGCCAACAGCTATTTCGGCCAGATCCACACGCTGGACATTGGGGACAAGATCACCCTGACCACCAAGCTGGGCGCCCGTACTTACAAGGTAACGGATGTATTCAAGGTCAGCGAGACAGACCGCAGTGGTCTTGCGGACTCCGGCGAAAATATGCTGACGCTCTACACCTGCGTCCGCAACCAGCGGGATCAGCGCTGGTGCGTTACCGCAGCGGAGGTCTGAATCTTTCTCCCTTTTGCCGAATCGGTTCTGTTCGACTTCTGCCCCTTACTTGTGATATGGTGAAGCTGCGAAGATGATTTTCCCACATACACAGTTAGAATGGAGGCAGAAAGATGAACGAGAGCAAAAACGTGAGAAAGAATGTCAGTATGATGCTCACCGGCATGGTGATCGGCGCGGCGCTGACCGGCGGTTCTATCGCAGTCGCAGCCGGGATCACGGCGGAACCTACCTGGCAGCCCATCTTTGTGGATGGTCAGCAGGTGGAAATGCAAGCCTACAATATTGCGGGACACAACTATGTGAAGCTGCGGGACATGGGCAAGCAGGTTGGTTTCAATGTGTATTGGAACGCCGGAGTCCAAATCGACACCGGGCATCCATACACGGGGATCGCCCCTGTCGCATCCGGTATCCGCGTCAGCAGCTACAAGGGCAGCACCCTCCGCCCCGGAGACCGCAGCGGCTTGAATATCAGTCCCAGTGAGGAAATAAAAAGCGTGGTCTCCACGCAGCCCAATGTCATCCGCGTTGAGAATGCCTCCGGCTTCTGGACCGCTATCGCGGTCAGCAGCGGCACATCCGATGTGGTCGTGACCGATCAGCATGGCAAGACCGCCACTTTAACGCTGACGGTAGTTGACGGCAAGCAAGGTGCGAGTATTCCGGAATCCGGCGCCAGTCAGACAGACGCGGCGCGGCAGGAGATCGTCCGGCTGGTCAATCAGGTACGCCGGGAAAACGGCGCGCCAGAGCTGACGGTCAACGCGGCTCTGATGGACGCGGCGCAGCATTGCGCGTCCCTGCGTGTCACATACCACCAGAATAAGGTGGAGTGCGAGGCGGTAGCGGCCTCCGGGTATCCCCATGGATTTGGATCGAACATCACCGCGTTCGCAAATGTGCCCGCCTCTGAAACCGCAGGGCGGGCAGTGGAGAATTGGCGGAATTCTCCCGGCCACTTCCAGACAATGATAAACCCTGATTGCGACACCATCGGCGTCGGGATCTCAACTGATGAGGGTGGAACGATCTGCTTCCTGTTCGTCGGTGATCCCAACGCGCACAATCCCTACGCATAACTCAATATGCTCACATGGCCTTCCAGCATCATTGCCGGAAGGCCATTTCAGCGTGTCGAAAAAGTCTTTTCTCCCCGCTGAACAAGTTTTCAGAACTTCATAAAAATTCTGAAAACTTAGGATTTCAATGGCGCAGGACACCCTTCTTGGGTTTCCCGCGCACACCCTTCCTTACCGTCGCGGAGAATCTTCTACTTTATCGACAGACTCACATGGCCTTCCAGCTTCATCGCCGGAAGGCCATTTCTTATGAGCAAATCTAAAAAGAAAGGTCAAATAACGATGAAAAAGACATGGCATTCATTGAAAAATCGCGTGACCGCGATGCTGCTGGCCCTGATCTGCGTTCTCGGCCTGCTCCCCACTACCGCGCTGGCGGCAGGGGCCGACACCATCAAGCTGGAGCGGTTCGGCATGAGCGGTGTTTCCTATCAGTCCGCCAGCCTTGGCAGATGCACGATGCACCAGATGTATTACGGCGTGGCCGGAAAGACCTCCGTGGGCTTCTGCGGGACGAAGGGCGGCGGCATGGGCACCTCCCTGATTGGCCAGACCTGGGGCGATCCGAAGCCCGTCACCGATCCCACCGTTAAAATGATGATGGCCTATTACTACGCCCACTCTCTCGGCATCTTCACGGACAAGGCCCACGCCCTTGGCGTGGATGACATCTGGGATTCCGGTTATAGCTGGTACATGAACGCCTGGGTGCAGGCCATCGTGTGGCGGTATAAGGACGGCTCCCTGGGTGATCCCGCCACCGCCTGCGCGGAGGAATTGATGTATGTCTGGAACTCGCTGAAGGGCGCGAGCTATACCAGTATCGACCAGACCTGCGACGGCGCCACATTCCGGGACCGGGCGAAATATATCCTGGATCTGGGCAAGCAGGATGTTTGGGGCGATTGCGACGTAAAAGAGTATTCCTTCACCGGCGCTGGCTCTGCCGCCCACCCCGCCAGCACCGTCCAGAGCGTTATGATCGGCAGTCTTGCCGTCACAAACGAGCAGTACAAGCTGGTGGTCAAGAAGGTGGACGCCACCAACCCCACCAAGGGCCTTGCCGGAGCGCGGTTCCACGTGGAATCCACCAACGGCTCCTTCTCCAGGGACATCGTCACCGGCGCGGATGGCACCTATACCTTCTCTCCCTTGGACGCCGGAACCTACGCTGTAACAGAAACGGCGGCTCCGAACGGCTACGAGATCGACAACGCGGGGCCCGAATATGTGGTCCTGCCGAACAACGGCAGCAGCACCGTGACGATCACCTTTACAGACACCCCCACCGTCACCGCCACCGGTAAGATCCGCAAGGTGGACGCGGACGATCCCACCAGAGGTCTCGCCGGGGCGGTCATCAAGATCACCGGTGTGGATAACAATTTCACCGGCACCTATACCACCGGAGCGGGCGGCGCGCTCACGGATGTGCCTTGGGATACCATGCCCATCGGCAGCTATGTGGCGGAAGAAGTGACGCCGCCCAACGGCTACTCTCTGAGCAAGGACGCCGGCAAAGTCCGTCAGGAATTCTATTGGGACGGCAAAACGGATGTATCTCTCGTTTTTGAGAATGACGCGAAGGTAAAGATCCAGCTCATCAAGCTGAACGATGCCAACAGCCCCCTCCCCGGCGCGGTATTCCACGTCCTCCGGGACGGGCAGCTGATCGGCACGGAGGCCACAGACGCATCCGGCAAGATCACCGTCCCCCATGTGACGGAGGGGATGTACGCCTTTGTGGAGGTCAGCGCCCCCGCCCCCTACGCCAAGTTGACCGCCCCCGTCTGCGCCCATGTGGATCAGGCCACTGTCAATGGCGGCGGCACCGTGACCGTAACGGCGAAGGACTTGAAGCTCCCCAATCTGACGATCCAGAAGCTGGATAAGCAGACCAAGCAGCCCATTCCCGGCACGGTTTTTGAGATCAAGGGCATCCATTACGGCTATCACCAGGACGTCACCACCGGGCCGGACGGCAAGGCGGTTCTCACCGCGATCCCTGTTGACAGCTATGAAGTAAAGGAAACATCCGTCCCTGCCCCCTATGTGGTGGGCGGCGAGACGATCCAGACGATCTACCTCGGCCCCGGTGACGATCAAAACCTCGTATTTGAAAACCTGAAAATGCCCCGGCTGACCGTTACCAAAATCGATGCGGAGAATTCCAAGCCCATCCCCGGCACCGTGTTCACCGTAGAGGGCATCGACAGTGATTTTTCCGCCGATTGGACCACCGGCGCGGACGGCACGGTGACGGACCGCGTGGCCCCCGGCAGCTATAAAATCACGGAAAAGTCTGTTCCCGCTCCGTACTACCTGCCCAGCAAAAACGCCGACAGGGAGCAGACCGTCAGCCTGAACGCCGGTGACGAGGTGAATGTCACTTTCAAGAATCGGAAAATGCCCCAACTCACCATCTACAAGGAGGACAGCGTGGCGGGCGCGCCCATTGAGGGAGCCAAGTTCCACATCACCTACACCAGCAGCGGCGAATCCGCCGAAGCCCCCGGCACCATCGATTACGGAAATATCCTCACAGATGCCAAGGGTGAGATCCGGCTCCATGAGCAGGGCAAGCAGCTCTATCCCGGCGCGTACACCGTGACGGAAGTGGAACCCGCTCCCGGTTTCCAGATGAAGGAACCCTCCACCCAGAAGATCATCCTCCACGGCAGCGAGAGCAAGACCCTGACCTTCCAGAATACCCCGCTGAACGCCATTGTTGTTGAGAAGTACGACAGCGTGACCCATGCGGCACTCCCCGGCTGCACCTTCCAGCTGCGGTTTTTGGGCGGCACCTCCGGCACAGGCGGCACGACCATCGGGCAGAAGGTCACCGGCAAGAACGGCACCGCCATCTGGACGGGCCTGACCGCCGGCACCTATATCGTGGAGGAGGTTGACCCCGCCGATGGGTACTCCATCATCAACGCATCCGAAACGATCTATCTGGCGGACAGCGGTGAGCAGAGTGTTGTCACCGTCCGTTTTGACAACGCCCCGGACGGCATCCTGCTGATCCGCAAGGTCTGTTCCGTAAACCCCAGCGTGACCCTCGCCAACGCGGAATTTAAGATCACCTACGCGGACGGCACACTGATTGGGGACAGCAACGGCATCTTCCGGACGGATGAGCATGGCGAGATCCGCGTCCCCGGCCTGAAACCCGGCAAGAGCGTCATTGTGACGGAAACGAAGGCTCCAGACGGCTATATCATTGATACCCAATCCCAGACCGTTCAGATCAAGGAGGGCCGCACGGTCAGCCTGACCTTCAAAAACCAGCCCAAGGGCAAGCTCATCATCCAGAAGCGGGACAGCGCCACGGGTCAGCCCCTTCCCGGCGCGGAGTTCCGGGTGACCACTGCCGCTGGCTGTGAGGTGGGGCTGGACGGCGTGATCGGCACCAGCACCCTGACGCAGAACGGTATCTTTACCACGGATGGGCAGGGTGAGATCAAAATCACCAATCTGGCCCCCGGCGCTTATGTGCTGACTGAGATTAAGGCCCCGACAGGGTACGTCATGGACAGTCCCAGCACCAACGTGGTCATCGGCAAAAACGGCGATACGCAGACGGTCATCGTGAAAAACTCCAAGGCCGGAACTCTGGTGATCGACAAGCGGGATTCCCTCACCGGGAAGCCCTTGCAGGGTGTGACCTTCAAGGTGACGACCTCTACCGGCGAGTTCGTACCCGCTGAAAACGGACAGATCAGCAGCAACGGTCTGTACTTCACCGACAAGGACGGCAAAATCACCATCCATGGTGTGGTGGGGACTCTGGTGGTGACGGAAACGGCCACCATTCCCGGCTACACCATCGACGAGGCCAGCCGCACCCAGACGGTGGTAGTCAATCCCAATGACACCCAGACGCTGCACTTCACCAACACGCCCAGCACCACCCTTGTGATCGAAAAGTATATCGAGGGCACCACGACGCCGCTGAAGGGCGTGACCTTCCTTGTCACCGACAGCTCCGGCGCGGTGGTGGGCAGAAGCAACGGAGAGTTCATCACCGATGAGAATGGCCGCGTCGTTATCCATGATCTGGAACCCGGCACCACCGTTACGGCGCGGGAGGTCAAGACCGTGGAGGGCTTTGTGCTGGACGGCGCGCCGAAATCTATTCTCATCAAGGCGGGTGAGGTGCAGACCCTTCGCTTTTATAATGTCCGCGCGGGCGGGCTTACCGTCATTAAGAAGGACGAAAAAACCGGAGAACGCATCCCCGGTGTCCAGTTTGAGATCCGGAAAATGGATGGCGAGATCGTCGGCACCTGCACCACCGATGAAAACGGCGTGATCTATCTCCCCGAAGCGGAAAACGGCTGGTACACCGTGACGGAGCTGAAAGCTGCCGAGGGCTACCGTCTGGATGACACGCCCCATCGGATCGAGGTCAGGGATGGGCAGACCGCCACGCTGGAGATCACCAACAAGGCCATCTCCGGCATCCTGCTCCACAAGGTCAATGCCATCACCGGCGAGGGCATCCCCGGCGTGTCCTTCCTCCTCTATGACAGCGGCAACACCCCCATCGCGCAGGAAACCAGCGATGACCGGGGCTATGTCCGGTTTGAGGGACTGGAAGATGGCCGCTACTATCTGCGGGAATTGGAAAATGAGGGCTATATCCCCGACACGCAGAAAAAGACCGTGTATGTAAAATCCGGCGAAACCACGGAAATCGAGTGGAAGAACACCCCTGTTACCGGGCAGATCCAAGTGACGAAGGTCAGCGCCGACTACAACTCTATGAATGGCTGGCCTGCCGGGACGCCCATCCCCAACACCGTCTTTGAGATCTACAACGCCCGCACCAACCGTCTGGTGGATACAATCAAGACGGACAAAAACGGCTTGGCGGTGAGTAAGCCTCTGCCGCTGGCACGGTATAAGATCGTGGAATCCAAGGCGGCGGAGTTTTACGGACTGGATAAGACCCCCATCGAGGTAGAGATCGAGTACGCCGGTCAAATCGTCAAGGCAGCCATGACCAATAAGAGCCTGTACACGAATGTGTCCATCAAGAAAACCGGCTATGTGGAGGTCATGCCGGGGCAGCTTGTCCGCTACAATTTCACCGGCATCGCCAACAATTCCACCACGGCGCTGGAATCCTTCTACTGGCGCGATACCCTGCCCGTCAAGGCGGTTCGGCTTCAGACCATCTACACCGGCACATGGAATACCCCTGGAAATTATAAGATCGTGTACCGCACGAATCTCAGCGGCGGTACATGGCGCACACTGGCGGATAACCTGAGCACATCCAAAAACTATGTGCTGGACGCTTCCCCCGCGGCGCTGGGGCTTGCCGCCAACGAGTATGTGACGGAGTTTATGGCTGCGTTCGGCATTGTCCCCGCCAACTTCCGGCAGGTGGAGGCCCCTCGCGTGGACTGCAAGGCGCTTGCCAAGCTCACCGGCGGTACGCAGTTTGTCAACACGTCGGACGCGGGCGGCGTCTACAATGGGCAGTGGATCATGGCGACCTCCCGCTGGGTCACCAGAGTTTATGCTCCCAGCAAGCCCCTGCCCCGCACCGGCTATTAAGGGCTAACAACAACGGATGCCGCTCCGCAAGGGGCGGCATCCCCGTTTTGTGAGGGAATATGATGAACTTTTTTGAACAGGAATTGAGAAAAATCGTAGGCAGTGCTTATCCGGATGCCACCTATATCGGCAGAGCCTGCTATGTGCGGCTGGGAGAGGAGAACCGGGCGAAGATTCAGTTTGTCACCGGCATCGTTTCCAATCAATATAACGCTCTGCAAATGACGATTTTAAACCGCAGCGAAGGAACTGTAGACACGCTGCGCGTCAGCTTAACGGATCTGTTAGGTAAGCAGGCAACGAAGAATCCTAATTTCCGAAACGGTGTGGAACCACACATCTGGGATGACAACGGAAACGTCAGCTGGTATGTCTATCAGCCAAGCAGCCGGGACTACCAGACGCTCACAAATGAGATATCGGAATATTTGGGCTTATTCCAGCAGCAGACACAAAGCTTTGCACAGCAGCTTGGGCAGAGAATGAGATGATAACAGCTTCTGCCGCTGCATGAGGATATTCAAAATAATAGGAGGTTGAGATTTTGAAACACAAAAAAATCATGATTTTGGCGTTGGCGCTCCTGCTCCTGACCACGCTCTGCTGCACCTCCGCCCTCGCCGCGGGCGGCGATGTGGCAGGCGCTGTGGAGCAGACATGGAAGGAGGCCGCTACGCAGATTAAAAGCGTGGTGGAGAAGGTGGTGTTCCCGGCGCTGGATATGATCCTCGCCATCGCATTCTTTGTAAAGCTTGGCGGCGCGTATTTTGATTTTCGCCAGAGAGGTCAATTTGAATGGACCGGTCCCGCCATCCTCTTTGCCTGCCTCATCTTCACCCTGACGGCTCCGAAATACATTTGGAGCATCATCGGCATCTAAGTGGTGCAAGGGTAAAAATCAGTTGCTTATTTTCTGTGTGCTGGGTATAATGGAAATTAGGAAAGGAGGCGGCGCGAATGACAGAATCTGTGAAAAATGAGCTTTCTGATATCTGCCGGATCATTGACGCAACTGTGGATACAGAGAAGATCTATCTTTTCGGCTCATACGCCTATGGTACACCAACCGATGATAGTGACTACGATTTGTGCGTCATTATCCCGGAAAATTCCATGCGTCCGGCAGACGCGGTCAAGGCGATCCGCCGTGCGCTCTTTTCAGCGCAGTCCGTCCCCTTGGATGTAATTGTTTATCGCTCTAACGCGTTCCATCAGAGAGCGGAACACGCTTCTCTGGAGCGGAAAATCGCAAGAGAGGGGGTCTTGCTGTATGAGCACCGGCTGGAGCAGCGAATGGCTTGACTTTGCCTATATGGATCTCAGCGCCGCGGAACATCTGCTGACGATGCGTCCGCTGCCTGTGGAAATTATTTGCTATCACTGTGAACAGGCTGCCGAAAAATTTCTAAAAGCCACGCTTGTTCAATTCGACAGAGAGCCGCCCAAAACGCATGACCTTATCCAGCTTTGTAAGCTGTGCTGTGAAGTAGACACGCGATTTGAGCAACTGGCAGACTCCTGTATTGAACTGACGCCATACGGCGTTCAAGTTCGCTATCCATCCAATTTAGAACTGGATGAATCCGACGCCGTCTGCGCATTAAAGGAATGCAGGCTCGTTCAAGACTTTGTTTGCCAGAAACTTGGATATGAACCGGAAAGTAAAGATACCCAAAGCTTTGGACAGACAATGAAATAAGTAAAGACAGCAGTCAAGGCCGTCGCCCGAAAGGGCGGCGGCCTTGTCGCGTCTCCGGAGGTGAATGAACAATATTTATTTGGGATTTTGTCGCCGCGACAGTCCTGGATCAG
>CDZT01016879.1_pt1 | contig 21437 bp, 20 predicted proteins | sample 557531 | NCBI WGS metagenome assembly CDZT01 (sample SAMEA3182066, study PRJEB8094) | gut metagenome | biome: human; feature: gut; material: Stool; isolation source: human stools | place: Canada | collected 2013-03-05
GTTTGAGAATACGCTCTCACAACTTGGCATTGAACACAAACTCATTCGTCCATATACGCCTAGGCACAATGGCAAAGTAGAGCGCAGTCACCGAGAAGATCACAACAAATTCTATTCGTGCCATAGGTTTTATTCCTGCGACGACTTAAACGTGCAGCTAGCTGCACGTTTAAGTCGAACAAACAACCGTCCTATGCGTCCCCTCAAATGGTTTTCGCCTATCGAATTTCTTAATAATAGTGTCCAATATGATTGACAAACCTACAACAAAAAAAAGCCGTGACAGACCTTTTCATCTGCCACGACTTTGTGCATAGCTATTTACTTGAATCTTGCAAAAAATCCTTTTTTCTCATAAGGCTCTCTTTCAGCGGAAATAAAAGTGTAGCCTGTTTTCTCAACTGCTTCTTTAAGCTTTTCATCAGGGATATCTTCATCAACTATAGCCACAGTTTCGCCCTTTGCATGGGAAGAGCTTACCTTTTTCACCTTGAAATTCTGCCTGAAAGTGTCATTCATATGCGATTCACACATTCCGCACATCATTCCGTCTATTTTTACTGTTATCTTTTCCATTTCTGACCCTCCAATGCTTAATAGGTTAGAATTTGCTAACCACGCTTATTGTAACACAGCCTATAGCTTTTTTCAAGTCAATAATGTAAATTTTAATCTGCCGTTTGTCTGTTGTTCTCCGCAAGAAGATAATTCTTCACTTCCCAAAGCTTCTGAGAAAGGTCAACATAATAAGTGTGCGGATTTTCAAATCTTGTGATCTCGTCCCAAAGAGTGTCTATCTCAGCCGCCGCATACTTTACGATATCCTCATATGCAGGCTTCTTGTATACGCACTTGCCGTCCTTGAATATCTGCTGTTGAATAGGCTTTGCCTCAAAGTTTGTGACGACCTTTTTCTTCCATGTAAACTGTGGGTCAAAAAGCGTAAGGGGTCTGCTTTCATCTATCACCTCGTCATGAACACACAGCAGGTCAGCCACAGCCTTGTGGTTATTCTTATCATAAATTCTGTAAAGCTTTTTGAAGTGCGGAGTGGTTATCTTCGCCACATTTTCAGAAATCTTTATCTTAGGCTGAATATTGCCATCATCGTCCTCCACAGCCGCAAGCTTGTAAACTCCTCCGAAAACAGGCTCGCTCTTTGCGGTGATAAGTCTTTCGCCCACTCCGAACATATCCACCTTAGCACCCTGATATATCATATCTCTTATAAGATACTCGTCAAGGGCGTTTGAGGCACATATTTTGCAATCAGAATAGCCTGCCTCGTCAAGCATTTTTCTTGCTTTCTTGGAAAGATAAGTTATATCTCCCGAGTCTATCCTTATTCCCACAGGTCGGCAGCCCATAGGCTTCAGCACCTCGTCAAAAGCCTTTATTGCGTTAGGCACACCGCTTTTCAGCACATTATAAGTGTCCACAAGCAGAACAGTGCCCTTTGGATAGCACTTGCAGTATGTCTTGAAAGCCTCCAGCTCGCTGTCAAACATCTGCACCCATGAATGTGCCATTGTGCCTGTTGCATTAAAGCCGAAAAGCTGGTCTGTGATAGTGCAGGCTGTGCCTGAGCAACCGCCTATGCCTGCGGCTCTTGCACCGAGTATGGCAGCGTCTGCACCATGAGCACGTCTTGAACCAAACTCAGATACCGCCCTGCCCTGAGCCGCCCTTACAATACGGTTAGCCTTTGTTGCAATAAGTGTCTGATGATTTATGCAAAGCAGAAGATAAGTTTCCACAAGCTGAGCCTGAACAGCAGGGGCTCTTACTGTGATGATAGGCTCGTTAGGAAACACAACAGTGCCCTCCGGCACAGCAAATATATCTCCTGTGAAGTGGAAATCCTTAAGATATTCAAGAAAGCCTTCGTCAAAAATGCCCTTTGAGCGCAGGAACTCTATGTCCTCTTCGTCAAAATGCAGATTTTCGATATAGTTTATGACCTGCTCAAGACCGCAGGCAATGGCAAATCCGCCACCGTCAGGTATCTGTCTGAAAAACAGATCAAAATAAGATATCTTTTCCTGCATACCGCTTACAAAGTAGCCGTTTCCCATTGTCAGCTCATAAAAATCGCACAGCATAGTGTAATTGAATTTGTCCATTTTGCTCTCTCCTTTTCAGCTTATAACAAGAGGGACTAATGTCCCTCCTTGCTGTTTTACAATATTATATCACGCCACAGGTGCAAAAACCTGAACTAAAGCGCAAACTTTTCTGAATATTCAGCCAACAGCTTCTCGTAATAGTCAGGACCGTTTCTGTGAAGCTTATCAAGATATTCATGCTTTTTAAGGCTGTTGTATTTCTCTTGGTTTGCGATAAGATAGACCGCAATATTTGAGCAGTGGTCTGATATTCTCTCAACATTTGTGAGTATATCAAGGAAGTTCACACCCACCTCGATGTTACAAAGACCATTCTTAGACCTGTCGATATGAACAGCCTTAAGCTCCTCAACAAGTCTGTCTACTACTTCTTCAAGTGGCTCGATCTCCTTGAGAACGTTCATATCCCCTGTCTTTGTGGCTTCGATAGCAAGCCCGATTATCTCCTGAATGGCGTTGCACACAACATCAAGCTCGTGCTTCGCCTGCTCAGAAAAACCGATCTCCTTTTCATAAAGAACATCTGCAGTTTCATAGATGTTTATAGTATAGTCGCCTATTCTCTCATACTCTGAAATAAGGTGGAAAAGCGCTGTAACAGTTCTCGACTCATCCTCGTTCAGACCGCAGTCGTTGAGCTTTATAAGATATGAACCTACTCTGTCCTCAAGCCTGTCGATAAGCTCCTCACGCTCTTTTATCTTGTCGATAGACTTAAGGTCATACTTGTCATAAAGCTCTCTTACCGATATGAAATTTTTCTGTGCCAGCACGCCCATTTGAACAACTGCCTCTGTAGCCTGTGCGATAGCAACGTTTGGAGTAACAAGAAATCTGTCGTCAAGAAGATCCTCCTTAGTGAAAGTATCATCGTCCTCAGCGTTCTTCTTATCTCTGATAGTCCATTCGGCAAGTTTTTCAAGCACTGTATAGAACGGCAGAAAGATTATAGTTACCACAACATTGAAGATAGTATGGAAGTTTGCGATGCTTCCCGTTGTAAAGCTATTATTCCAGAACGAAAATCCTATTGTATACTGAATGATATAAACGCCGATAAGAAAGATTATAGTACCGATAAGGTTGAAATAGAAGTGTATCATAGCGGCTCTCTTAGCGTTCTTTGAAGCACCTATACTTGAAATAAGAGGTGTAGCACAAGTACCGATGTTAGTACCCATTATGATAGGAAATGCAGAAGCGAATGTGATAGCGCCTGACACTGAAAGTGCCTGCAAAATGCCTATAGAAGCGGCTGATGACTGTATGATAGCCGTGAATATCGCACCCACCAATACGCCCAGAACAGGGTTTTTAAGCACTGCAAAAAGCTGCTCGAACTGCGGAAGCTCTGCCAGCGGAGCGATCTTCTCCTGCATAAGTATCATTCCGGTAAAGAGGATACCTATGCCCATCATTATCTCGCCCACGTTCTTTGTCTTGTTCTTCTTGCCCACCATTATGATTATAAGACCGATAACGATAAGTATAGACGAGAAATTCGACGGCTTGCAAAGCTGCAATATAGCAGGGCCGCTGCTGTCGCCCTCGAGGTTTGTGAGCCTTAATATCTGCGTTGTCATGGTCGTTCCGATATTTGCACCCATGATTATTCCAACTGCGCCCTTAAGCTTCAAAAGGCCTGCGTTTACAAGTCCCACCACGATAACAGTAGTTGCAGACGATGATTGCACCGCTGCCGTCACCAACGCACCGAAAAGTATTCCTGAGAACACGTTTCCCGTCATTTTCGCAAGGACCTTCTCCATAAGTCCGCCCGAAGCCTTTTCAAGTCCCGAACTCAATATGGTCATTCCATATAAAAACAGACCAAGTCCGCCCGCCATTCCGATAATGTTAAAGATACTCAAATCAATTCATTCCTTTTCTTGTTTTTTCCACTGCACAACGTCCGAGCACGCCCCTGCGCACCCCATTACTTACCTTACCTTTACGCCGATTTTACTTAATAAATAAAACAAAGCCAAAGCCTACACGGATATCCCGCAAGGCTCTGACTTTGATAATTATTTCTTTCCTGCCACCACAAGTCTGTTCATGGCACGTCGCAGCTTCTGCTCCGCCCTTTCAAACTCTTTCTGGCTAGCATTTTCTCTGAGCTTGTTCTCTGCCGCAGCCTTTGCCTTTTCGGCTCTTGCAACGTCTATCTCATCAGCCCATTCGATAGCAGATGTCACCACTGTCACACCGTCAGCAGACACCTTTATAAGCCCTCCCGAAATAGCGGCTGTTCTGAACTCACCTTCTATTTTGATACGGAAAGGAGAAGAAACGATATTTGCCACATATGGCGCATGACCTGCAAGTATACCGATATCACCTGATACGGTCCTCACAATGATCTGCTCAGTATTTCCCTCAAAAAAAGTTTTTTCAGGGGTTATTATCTTAAGATCAAAAGGCGTCATAATCTTTCTCCACAAGTTTTTACAAATCAGCGTGTGTGACACAAAATTGCCACATACATTCACTATATACTATAATCCGACTCTTGTCAAGTATTTTTCTTTAAACGTTCTGTTACTACTGTTCACTTTCTGCGATCTGTCTGCCCTTTTCAACAGCCTCGTCGATAGTTCCCACAAACAGAAAAGCAGATTCAGGCAGGTCGTCATGCTTGCCCTCGATTATCTCCTTGAAGCCTCTGATAGTCTCCTTGATAGGCACATATTTGCCCTTCATACCTGTGAACTGCTCCGCAACGGAGAACGGCTGTGACAGAAAACGCTGTATCTTTCTTGCTCTTGATACAGTGAGCTTATCCTCGTCAGAAAGCTCGTCCATACCCATGATAGCGATGATATCCTGAAGCTCCACATACCTCTGCAAGATAGACTGGACCTGTCTTGCCACCTGATAATGCTCGTTGCCCACTATCTCAGGTGAAAGTATCCTGGAGTTTGACTCCAACGGGTCAACGGCAGGATAGATACCAAGTGATGAAATACTTCTTGAAAGCACAGTTGTTGCGTCAAGGTGAGCAAACGTAGTTGCAGGCGCAGGGTCTGTCAAATCGTCCGCAGGCACATAAACTGCCTGAACGGAAGTGATAGAGCCTTTTGTTGTTGAAGTGATACGCTCCTGTAACTGACCCATTTCAGTTGCAAGTGTAGGCTGATAACCAACGGCTGACGGCATTCTGCCAAGGAGTGCCGACACCTCAGAACCTGCCTGAGTAAATCTGAATATGTTGTCGATAAAAAGCAACACGTCCTGATGCTCAACATCTCTGAAATACTCCGCCATTGTCAGACCTGAAAGTGCAACTCTCATTCTCGCTCCGGGCGGCTCGTTCATCTGACCATACACAAGCACAGTCTTATCGATAACTCCCGACTCTTTCATCTCATAATAAAGGTCGTTGCCCTCACGGGTACGCTCTCCAACGCCTGTGAATACCGAGATACCACCATGCTGATTGGCAACGTTATTTATAAGCTCCTGAATAAGCACCGTCTTGCCTACTCCTGCACCGCCGAAAAGACCTATCTTTCCGCCTTTCAGATATGGTGCGATAAGGTCGATGACCTTGATACCGGTTTCCAGAATCTCGTTTGAAGCAGACTGCTCTTCGTATGTCGGCGGTTCTCTGTGTATCTCCCAGCGCTCCTTAGTTTCAGGGGCAGGCAGATTGTCAACAGGCTCGCCCAGAAGATTGAACATTCTCGAAAGAGTTTCCTTGCCCACCGGAACAGAAATAGCCTTGCCCGTATCAACAGCGTCGATACCTCTCATAAGTCCGTCTGTAGAGCCCATGGCGATACATCTTACTATATCGTCGCCTATATGCTGAGCCACCTCAACAACGAGCTTTTCGCCCTTGTTGTCTATCTCAATGGCATTGAGCAGATCAGGCAAGCTGTCCTTTTCAAAGCGGATATCAACTACCGCACCAACTATCTGGACTACCTTGCCTATGTTTTTGCTTTCCATTTATTTACCACCTTTCAAAAAGGGATATAAGCTATCATCATAGCCGTCACATCTTTTAAATACTATCTTCCGATAGTTGCCGAGCTTATCTCTGTAAGCTCCTGAGTTATCTGCGCCTGTCTTGCTCTGTTGTAAAGAAGCGACAGATTGTCTATCATTTCTCCTGCGTTGTCCGTTGCAGACTCCATTGCAGTACGTCTTGCCGCCTGCTCAGAAGCGTAAGAATCCACTATCGCAGAATAAAGCATACCGCCTATATACTGCGGTATCATACCGTCAAAGACCTCCTCAGGGGACGGGTCATAGATAGTTGACGGGTGCTTTTTGCCGCCCAGCTTGTCAAGATCCTCCACGGGAAGTATCTGCAAACTGCAAGGCTCCTGTGTCAGCGCCGACACGAATGTGGTATACACAAGCTCTACCTTGTCATAATCCCCATTTCTGAAGCCTGCGATAATATCTTCCACAATGTCTATAACAGTGTCAGTGTCAATGTTCTCCGCTATCTGCGGATATTTCCACACAAGGTCATAGTCACGCTTCTCAAAGAACTCAACAGCCTTTTTGCCCACAGCCATAACACGAAGCTGACCGCCTGATGACAGCACATCGTCAGCCTTTGCCTTAGCCATTTTCAGAACGTTGGAGTTAAATCCTCCTGCAAGTCCCCTGTCGCCTGCCACCACTATAAGCAGTGTGGAATTAAGAAACTTCTTCTTTGTATACACCGACTTGAAAGCTCTGTCGCAGGATATATCGCACATTGTCTTAAAAAGCGTTTCAAAGAACGGCTGAACTGCCACCGCCTTGTCTTTGGCACGTCTGAGCTTAGAAGCCGCCACAAGCTGCATGGCTTTTGTTATCTGCATGGTGCTTTCAACGCTTTTGATACGTCTTTTGACGTCTTTCATATTAGCTGTTGCCATCGCTCAGCGCTCCTTATCTGCTTTGAAGAAACTTCTGTGAATACTCCGCAAGCACATCCTTTATTGCCTGTTCATTCTCTTTTGTAAGCTCTCCTGTTTCTCTTATTGAAGAGAAAATATCAGGGTGAGTTTCATCTATATACACAAAAAGGTCTTTCTCAAATTCAGCGATATCCTCAACTCTGATATTTTTCAGATAGTTGTTTACCACCGCATAGATTATGACCACCTGCTTCTCAACGTCCAATGGCGAGGTCTTGCCCTGCTTGAGCACTTCCACGATACGTTCGCCCTGTGCAAGTCTTTCCTTTGTGTCCTTGTCAAGGTCAGAGCCGAACTGTGAGAATGATTGCAACTCTCTGTACTGTGAATAAAGCAGTTTCAACGAGCCTGAAACCTTTTTCATAGCCTTTATCTGTGCCGAACCGCCTACACGGGATACTGATATACCAGGGTTTACTGCAGGTCTGACGCCTGAGAAGAACAGCTCAGATTCAAGGAATATCTGTCCGTCAGTGATAGATATAACGTTTGTCGGGATATAAGCTGAAACATCGCCTGCCTGAGTTTCGATAATAGGCAGAGCGGTTATAGAGCCTCCGCCGTAGTCCTTGTTAAGACAGCAGGCTCTCTCCAAAAGTCTTGAATGGAGATAGAAAACATCTCCCGGATAAGCCTCACGTCCTGTCGGTCTTTGAAGCAGAAGTGACATAGTTCTGTACGCCACAGCGTGCTTTGAAAGGTCGTCATAAACGCACAGCACGTCCTTGCCCTGAAGCATGAAATACTCAGCCATTGCAACTCCTGCATATGGTGCTATATACTGCAAAGGCGCCATTTCAGAAGCCGTTGCCGATACAACTATAGAATAATCCATTGCCCCATGCTTAGAAAGGGTATCCACCACGTTTGCCACAGTAGACTGCTTCTGACCTATCGCAACATAGATACAGATAACGTCCTTGCCTTTCTGATTTATGATAGTGTCAAGTGCTATAGAAGTTTTACCAGTCTGTCTGTCGCCTATAATAAGTTCACGCTGACCTCTGCCTATAGGTATCATAGAGTCAATAGCCTTGATACCGGTCTGCAATGGTCTGTTTACTGATTGTCTTGTAATTATTCCGAAAGCAGGGCTTTCCACAGGTCTTGTTTCTGTTGTAAGCACAGCGCCCCTGCCGTCGATAGGTGCACCGAGAGCGTTCACAACTCGTCCGAGAAGCGCATCTCCCACAGGCACAGAAACTATCCTGCCTGTCCTCTTTACTCCAGACCCCTCTTTTATTCCGTCCTCAGAGCCGAGAAGTACACAGCCTACAAAATCCTGCTCCAAGTTCATTGCCATGCCGTATGTTCCGTTAGAAAATTCAAGAAGTTCGCCCGACATACACTTGTCAAGTCCATGAACTCTTGAAATTCCGTCGCCAACAGTGCAGACCGTCCCCACATCGTCAAGCTCAAGCTTGCTGCGGTAGTCCTTGATCTGCTGTTTTATCAAGCCTGTTATTTCATCAGGACGTAATTTCATGTTAAAATACCGTTCCTTTCCTATGCAATGACCCCGTCGATCTGAGCCTTGATATCATCAAGCTTAGTTCTGACGCTGCCGTCTATTTCTGTGTCTGAATATCTCAGCACGATACCGCCCATAAGGCTTTTATCCACCTTTTCCACAAGCACTATCTTTGCCCCCGAAACAGCCTCCAGCTTAGCCACAAGCTTGTCCCTGAGCCTTTCAGACAGAGGCATAGCCGTCACCGCAGTGACCTCTATGATATTATTATGCTTTTCATAAAGCTCCTTGAACTTTGCGCATATCTCAGGCAGAAACCTTATCCTGCCCTTTTCGCTCACAAGGCAAAGAAAATTAAGCGTAACAGGCTGTATCCTGTCCATAAACACCTTTTCCAGCGCCGCCCTTTTTTCGTCCTCCGTTACCAGCGGTGACGCAAGCAGCTCCACATATTCCTCCTGACCCTGAGAGAAAATTATATCCCTTATGCTCCCAAGCTCACCATAGACTTCATCAAGGCAGTTTTCCTCGCAGCACACCTCGAAAAGTGCATTGCCGTAAATATTCCCGATACTGTCTGCCATTACATCTCACCCACATTGTCGATGAACTTCTCGATAAGACGTTCGTTGTCCTCGCCTGTCATATCCTTTTCCACAACTGCCGCCGCAGCCGAGAAAGCAATATCGGTGATCTCGTTCTTGATCTGGTTGACAGCGATCTTCTTTTCTCTTTCGATCTCTCTTGAAGCGTTATCCACAAGACCCTTTGCCTCAGTTCTCGCTTCGCTGATTATCTCGTCAGAACGCTGTTGAGCCTTTCTTGTTGCCGTCTGTATAATCTGTGCAGACTCTTCCTTTGCACCCTCTAATCTGCTTGTATACTCAGCTTCAAGCTTCTCGGCATTTTCTTTCGCCTCGTCAGCCTGCCTGTAAGTTTCCTTAACATCATTTTTCCTGTCCTCGATGACCTTGTTCACCTTATCGAACAGAAAATGCTTGAGCACCAAAAACAGTATGAGCGTATTGAGCAAAGTCGCAATTATCGTTGTCAGATCTATTGACAGAAACTCTGTCACATCGCCTGCTGCCAATACCATTTATCCAACCTCCCCTCCGCACCAATGCAGAGCAAATCTTGTTTGAAGCTTTTTATTAAAGCTTTCCGATAAATGGGTTAGCAAAGAGCAGGATAAGTGCTACAACGAATGCGTAGATACCTGTTGACTCAGCCATAGCAACGCCTATGAACATTGTTCTTGTGCAGTCGCCCTTAGCCTCAGGCTGTCTTGCGATAGCCTCGATAGTCTTTCCTACTGCGTAGCCCTCACCGATACCAGGTCCGATACCTGCGATCATTGCAAGTCCTGCACCGATTGCTGAACAGCCAAGAAGAATAGCCTTTTCCATAATGATAAACCTCCGTTATTTACATTTTTTATACTTTCCGCCAAAGCGGTAAATTACTCTGTTTCCGCAGCCGCACCAACGTTTACCATGGTGAGCATCGAGAAGATATAAGCCTGTATGCACCCTGAGAACAGGTCGAAATACACGCTGAGCACCGCAGGTATACCTACCTGAAATACACTGAACGCCCATGATCCTGCCTCAAAAGTCAGACCCAGTGCAGATGACAGTGAGCCGAGCGCACCATAAAGCAGTCCCGTTATTACCATGCCGCCTGCAACGTTGCCGAACAGACGGAACGCCATAGACGCAGGTGTAGCCACCTCACTGATGATATTAAGCGGCAGGATAAAAGCCACAGGCTGTGCAAAGCTTTTAAGATAGCCCTTGAAACCGTTCGCTTTTATCTTGTTGTATGTGATAAGCACGAATGTCATAAGTGCCCACGTTGCCGTAACATTGATGTCTGCAGTCATAGACCTCAGACCTATCATACTGATAAGAGCGCCAAACACCGCATAAATAAGCAGCGTAGCAATATAAGGGGCATACTTCATCATCTTAACGCCCATGTTCTCTTTGACCATGTTGTTGACGAAGTTCACAAGCATCTCCGCAACCACCTGACGTTTTTTCTCAGGCACTTTTTTCAAATCGTGTGTGAGCCACAAGCACAGTATCAGCACCGCAACTATAATAAGCCAGCCCATCACCACCGTTTCGGTGATCCTCAGACTGCCTATCTCAAACACTATCTTAGGGCCGTTTCCAATACCCGTCATTTATTTATCCCTTCTTTCTCTTATCTGTATGACATACAGAATTATCCTCGGATAAAACTGCGGCAGCAGTATCCCAACTGGACTTACTGCCTTTGTGAGCATAGCCCCCGCACAAAGCACAAAAAGCACTCCATACCTAGTCATGTAACACCCAAGCATTGTCCGCTTAGCCTTTTGGCCCTCAAGCTCCACAGCCTTTTCGCAGGTCACACCAAGGTAGTACATACAAAGGCACATATAGCCCCAGCCCAATGCAAAGCCCGCAAGCTGTGTGATGTCAAAGCCCCACAGCAAAGTAAATGCCCAGCATACAACAGCCATAACACCGCCCCATAAGCATATTTTTTTCAACAAGCCGCCAAGCTCAGAGCCTATATTTTTCACTTATTTTCTCCGATTTTCATAAAGAAATCCACCATAAATCTTTACATTTTCTTAATAGCAGAAAATATCTGCCTGATGTATTTCATTATACCACACAGCCCCACATTTTTAAAGAGCAAACCGCAAATTTAAACATTTATTTTACATGGATTTTACACTTCGTTCACAGCTAGTCAAATAATTAGTTAATTATGATTTGGCGTTAATAATTTATCAATAGTCAACCATTGACTTTTGACATTGTTTGAGTTTTATCATACGATTTCACAATAAAAAACGGACTGCCGCAAGCCGAAATAATATCACGGCTGAGCAGTCCGCAAGCATATGTGCAGCTTATCTGATGATATCGTCAACAACGCTTTCTACAGTGCTTACAGTATCATCAATAATATCCGCACCACCGCTTACAGTGTCCTTGATACCATCGCCAACACGGCTCACAAGCGTGTCGCTGTCATCACGTCTGCTTGTGACCTCATTTTTAGAAGTTGTGGTCGCAGTAACGCCGGAAGATGTCGAACCTGAGTTATCGTCATTTCTTGAACAGCCTGCGAGCATAACACCGCAAAGGCCAAGACAAGTTAGCATAGCGAACAATTTTTTCATAATTAAGTTCCTTTCAGTATAAGATATGCCATTTTAGGCTAATGCTATTATTTCTCGGAGATGAGGATATATTCATAAAAAAATAAAAAAGAGATGAGCCAAAAGCCCATCTCTCTGTCAGATCAAAAAAATCAATAAAACCGCGATTTCTTTTTCTTGATAACGAAAATAACAGCACCGACAATAACCACCGCAACGACCACAATAACTACAATGCCTACTACTCCGATACCCTTTGAAGATTCAGCCTCAGATGACGAAGTGCTGCCCAGTCCGTTTGACTTAGGCTGTATCTTTAAGCCCTGCACGATCTCCTGTGCCTTTGCACTTTTATTGTAGCCATCGAGATTCATTACCTGAAGATCTTCACCGTTCTTCTGCAACGGAGTATCTATTACAAGATTATCAATATAAAGCACATCTGTCTTATCCATTTTCTTTATGACCGGTATCTCAAATACGAACTTTGTTGCTCCGCACTTGTCAGGTACTGGTATAAGTGCTGTCGCATACTGAGTAACATTATTGCTTGCATCTGTATTTATTTCAAGCTGAACACTATTGCTGGTCACCTTTTTGTATTCCTCAGTACAAGGAAAAGCAAACACAGAATCTCCCATAAGTTTGCCCTGAGCGTCCTGATTTATCCTATACTTGAAAGAAACCATACAGCCGTCAAAACAAGTCATACCAAAATCCTTGGCGTCGATCTCAACGCCCATCGTTATATAAGGCGCATCTTCAGAATCAGAGCCAGGATAAACCAAATTCTTATCGTCATCTCTTATAAGCGAAGCAAAAGTACAATAATCGCTTATGTCATTAGGCTGTGTTGCTGTTATCTTAAGGCTTGCACCCTGATAAGCATAGGTCTTTTCTTGGGATGCTCCCACTGAAATCTTCTCACCGTCAGGAGTCACCTTGATATATCTCTCCCAATCCTTCATATCAAACGACAAGGATGGTGCTGAAGTATCTGTTGTAAGGATACTCTTGTCGGCACTATATTCAGGTATTTCAGCCTCACTGTCGGCATAAGCAGACACAGCACAAACGCCAAGCATCATTATCGCTGATACCACGCCAAGTATTCTCTTTGATCTCATTTTAATTCTTATCCTCCCTTGATACTATTGTATGTAAACGCTTTCATAGCCGTTCACACAAGTATCGAAACGTTATAAAACACTATTAATATTTTACACCTTTTTAACAAATCTGTCAAGTGTACCATACAATTTTTCATATAATGTAACTGTTTTGTAATACAAGCTAAGCGTTTTAACCAAAATAACCACACGATTTTTATGAATAAGCTCTTATTGACAGCCATTTTTATCAAAAAAAGACCGCCTTCTCAGACGGTCCTGCGAACTTATTGAATACCAAGAAACTGGAAATACTGCTTATCCGGCATTGTTGTAACAGAAGTGGCTCTCAGATCATCAGCATCCGAAAGTCTGTACTGCACCTTGAGAACTCCGTCCTCCTTTACCCAGCCAACATCAGGAACTGTTCCTCTTATACCCTTGTTGGAAATGGTCTTTTTGATACCTTTCTGCTTAAGAGTAAAGAATTTAAGCTCGATATCCTGATTGTATGGCACTACGCATATCTTTACAGCACCCTTGTCGCTGTCCTTTACATCATAAAGTATTATCTGATACTGGCCGTCAGGCGATATGGTATTTGATTCTGACGTTACTTCAGTGAGCTTCTTGAAGTTATCTCTGTAGAGAGCATAAACACTTGACGATGTGTCAAGATCTGAATTTAGCACAGTTTCAACAGACGTGCCTCCGAAAAGGATATTAAGCACAAAGTATGCAACTATTCCAAGAACATACATAAGCAGATATATTGTACCCATTATAACCTTTACAGTTTCGTTCGTGCCTGCTGCAAAGAACATTATGATAGCAACAATGAACGGCGGAACTATCAATATCCAGTCGCCCATGTTGAAAAGTATCATGCAGAACACGACCGGAAGCATGAGTATGCTCAATATCTCCGTCACAAGCTCACGTCTTGAAAAGAGCATAAGTCCCATAAAAACTACGTTAAGCACCACATACACTGTGAAAAACGATTTTTCTCTGCCTGCCGCAAACTCCAGATCATACAGGAACGTTGCATAAGTGAGCAGAGTTATTACAGCAAAGTAAGCGACATTGAAAACTGATACCGCTCGCTTTACCCATACGTTAGATAAAAAATCCTTCATTTTTAGTCCTCCCTAGACACTCTGTTCTTTTATTTTACACGAAATTACGCAAAAAATCAAGTGCTTTATTTCTTTATTTTTTCTTAAAACACAAATCAGACATATCAAATAGTATTTAATTGGCTGAATGCCGTCAATTGAGTATTATCTCTTCACCGCCGCTGAGTCCCGAAAGTATCTCAACGTTGTCGTTGTCCTCGATGCCAAGCTCTACGTCCTGCTCTATCTTTACACCGTCCACAAGCAGGTTCACATAATTGCGTCCATCAAGCTTCTTCACCGCCTTCTGCGGAACTATCACAGTATCAAGCCTTGAATACACGTCAAAGACAACCTCTATGCCGCCAAGATCCAGCATATCGTTCTCCTCGTCAGGGGTTATAACATAAACATATGCCGAGAAATCTCCGCTCTCATTGTAGATTATATCCGTCACAGTGCCGCCCATCGTATTGGCACCCTGTACTATCTGCACTGCAGTGCCAAAATTGACGTTTGTGAGCGCGTTATCAAACACAGACACGCACAGAGCCTTTTGTGATTTATCGGAAGTATACCCAAGCACCTCGCCCTTATTCACCGGCATGAACGCTGTCAGCTCCTGACCTTGTCTGTCTGCAAGATCAAACTGTCCGTCACATGGAGCGTAAACCTTATAATCCTCCAAGGACGCCACAAGACTGTCATATTTGAGCTGTTCTATCTGTAAGTCATACTGAGAAAGCTGTATCTCACTGTAGTCAGCACCGTTCGCCTGCAATGTAGCGACAGTCTGCTTCGCCTGATTGAGCCTTATTTCTTCCTCTTCTATCTGTTCGTCCACATCGTCAGAATAAAGTGTGCAAAGCAGGTCACCCTTTTTCACATCACAAGGCGACTCCACATCTATAGACTTTATCTGACCGCTTGCCTTGAAGGTGACGGTTTCACTGTAAGGGTAATCATAAACGCCCTCCTGATGATACTCCTGAGAGATATCTCCTATCTCAGCTTTTACCGTCTTATATGTTATATCCTTAGTTTCCAGAATAGGCACAGCTATCTCGTCTTTTTTCTCCGACTTTCCGCAGGCACAAAGTCCGAAACACATTGCCGCTGCTGAGATCAAAGCAATAAATCTTATACTTTTCATAAAAAAGCCCTCTCGGTAATATAAAACTGCGGACACACTCCGCCGCAGTGAATTATACCACATTTTCTGTCATTTTTCAAGCTTATCCCCTACATATCGTATATCTATTGTATAACTGCACAACACTGTCTGCCTATATTTATACAGGTTTACCACAGCAGTTCACCGATAATAGAGTTTGAAGCCAGAAAACCCGCAGGCGTAAGCCTTAAAATACCCTTTTCGACCACGCAAAGCCCCTGTTTCTGAAACAAAGCCGCCTTCTTGCGGATATTCTCCCCAAGCTCTTTACCACCAAGCTCCTCGGCTTTACCTATGTCAATGCCCTCCGTGAGCCTTAACCCCAGCATGACATACTCCTCTGCCTTGTCAGGGTCGTCCTCAAGCACCACCATGCTCTGCACCTTGTCAGAAATAAACTCCTCAACATCGCTCTTGCAGTAATATCTCTCATTATCAAAGAAAGAATGTGCCGACGGGCCAATGCCTATATATTCTTCCCCGTGCCAATATTTAAGATTGTGCCGTGATTTTCCGCCCTCTTTGGCAAAATTTGATATCTCATACTGTAAGAAGCCCTTGCTTGCAAGCTGTCCCACAGTTTGCAAATACATATCGCACAGCATATCGTCATCAGCCACAGCGTTTCTCATCTCATCACAATCAAAAGCCGTACCCTTTTCTATTTTCAGCATATAAGCCGAAATATGATCAACAGGGAGTGCCGTAATGCTCTCTATGCTATCCCAAAGGCTTTCAAGGGTCTGACCCTTTACCCCAAGCATGATATCGCATGAGATATGCCTAAATCCCACCTGAGCCGCCGTTTCCACAGCCGACTTTGCCTGAGAAAAGTCATGAAGCCTGCCCAAGAAGCCAAGCTCCCTGTCATTAGCCGATTGAACGCCAAAAGAAAGCCTTGTTACCCCTGCTTTTCTCCACCCTGACATCTTCTCCCTGTCCACAGAGCTGGGATTAGCCTCCAAGGTTATTTCAGGCTGGCAAAGATCAAAGCACTTTCCTGCCGTATCTATTATCCTGTCAACCTGTTCAGCCGACAGCACAGAGGGCGTACCGCCACCGAAGTAGATAGTATCGCATTTTATGTCCCTACCCTTGAAAGCCTCAATATTGCGGCACACAGCCTGCGTGTAGTCCTCATAAAGCTCAGGCCTGCAAACGGAATAGAAGTCACAGTAAGGGCATTTTCTTTTACAGAAAGGCACATGGATATAAATTCCTGTCATAGCATATCCTCGTCATCATCAAAAGCCTTGTCGATATACTCTCCTGTTTTTTCACGGTTGAGCCGAAATCTCTCTATCGCCTTTTTCACACCAAATATACCGCCCCACACAAGGAACATACAAAGGCTTATAAGCACTGCATAAAGCACGAAATAAGCCTGCTGTTTCAAACTGAGCTGAAAATACACCGACCGCCTGTTTAGCATATCGGAAACTTTGGGGTGGATAACGATATAGCAGATAACGCCAAGAATACCTGCATAAGCAAGTGTGCATACCATGCCCATAAAAGCTTCCTTGAATTTGAGTGCCGAGAATTTAGCTCCTGCACACACCGCCCACACAGCGATAAGCACAAGCCCAGCCGCCGCAGAGATATTGGCATACACCTCATAAAGCACAGGCAATATCACCGCACCGCTCAGCCCGAAAGCCAGCGACAATTTCATAGACTTTTGTATATCAGGCATAGCTGCTCCTTTCAAAAAAATGTTGATATATTTGTATAAACCAAAACCTATCCACTCTCCGAACGGGCTGTCGAGGGCGCCAGCCCCTACGCCAAAATTCTACCACCGCAAAATCGCTACGCTCGGTGCTGGGTGATTTGTTCGGTTCAGCTTCGCCATTCCTCACTCCTCACTCCTCACTTAAACTACGCTACTCGTCCAGCTTCAGCACCGACATAAACGCTTCCTGTGGCACTGACACAGATCCAAGCTGTCTCATTCGCTTCTTTCCCTCTTTTTGCTTCTCCAACAGCTTCTTCTTTCTTGTGATATCTCCGCCATAGCACTTAGCAAGCACGTCTTTTCTCATAGCCTTGATAGTTTCTCTTGCTATTATCTTTCCGCCGATAGCCGCCTGCACAGGTATTTCAAAGAGCTGTCTTGGTATATTCTCTTTAAGCTTCTCCGTCAGTCTTCTGCCCCTTGAATAAGCCTTATCCTCGTGTACGATGAATGAAAGTGCGTCAACCACCTCGCCGTTAAGGAGTATATCAAGCTTCACAAGCTTAGACTTCGCATAGCCCATCATCTCATAGTCAAATGAAGCATAGCCCTTTGTGCGTGATTTCAATGCGTCAAAGAAGTCATAAACTATCTCGTTGAGGGGAAGCTGATAATGCAGGTCAACTCTAGTTTCGTCTATATACTTCATATCCTTGTATACGCCACGTCTGTCCTGACAAAGCTCCATTATATTTCCAACATATTCAGACGGCGTATAAATATGTGCGTTAACTATCGGTTCCTCTGCCGAAGCAATATTTGCCACATCAGGATAATTTGTCGGGTTATCAATGAACACAGTTTCGCCGTTAGTCAGATTTACCTTATAAATAACTGACGGTGCAGTTGTGATAAGGTCGAGATTATATTCTCTCTCCAAACGCTCCTGGATTATCTCCATGTGCAGAAGTCCGAGGAAGCCACATCTGAAACCAAAGCCCAGTGCAATTGAAGTTTCAGGCTCGAAGGACAGTGAAGCGTCATTGAGCATAAGCTTTTCCAAAGCGTCACGAAGGTCAGGATATTTCGCCCCGTCCGCAGGATAGATTCCGCAGTATACCATAGGGTTTACTTTCTTATATCCGGGGAGTGCCTCAGCGCAAGGCTCAGCCGCATTTGTCACAGTATCGCCCACACGAGTGTCGCCGATATCCTTGATAGAAGCAGCGATATATCCTACCTCGCCTGCATGAAGCTCGCCCACAGGCACAAGGTCAGTTGCTCCCATATAGCCTATCTCCACCGTCTGGAATTCAGCTCCCGTAGCCATAAGCCTGATGGTATCTCCAACCTTGATATGTCCCTCTTTCACACGACAGTATATTATAACTCCCTTGTACTGGTCATAATAGCTGTCGAAAATCAGAGCCTTAAGCGGAGCGTTCTCGTCGCCCTTTGGGCATGGTATATCCTTTACAACACGTTCAAGCACTTCCTTGACGTTCGTACCCATTTTAGCTGATATCCTCGGAGCGTCCATAGCAGGAATGCCTATAACGTTCTCTACCTCTGTGCAAGCCCTTTCAGGGTCAGCGGACGGCAGGTCTATCTTGTTTATAACAGGCACTACCTCGAGGTCATGTTCGATAGCAAGATAAGTGTTTGCAAGGGTCTGCGCTTCTATACCCTGGGAAGCGTCAACGATAAGCAATGCACCCTCGCAGGCAGCAAGAGAACGTGACACCTCATAGTTGAAGTCAACGTGACCTGGAGTGTCGATAAGGTTGAAAACATAGTCCTGCCCGTCGTCAGCGTGATAATTAAGGCGCACCGCACGAGCTTTGATAGTGATACCTCTTTCACGCTCGATATCCATATTATCGAGAAGCTGATTTTCCATATCTCTCAGCTTCACAGTATCGGTAAGCTCCAAAATTCTGTCGGCAAGAGTAGATTTGCCGTGGTCTATATGAGCTATAATGCAGAAATTTCGTATATTATTTTCGTTCATTTACTGTTTTTCCTCTCTCAGACAAGTATACTTTTCCATAATACTTTATTATAACACGCTTGCCCCACATTGTCAATTTCTCCGCAAAGAAAAAAGGCAGACACAACGTGCCTGCCCAAAAATCATATGTTATTCTGCGCTGATATATGCCGTTACAGCGTCATCAGAGCTGTCAGAAGTTGTTCCCTCTGGATAAGAGCTGAATGTGAACTTATAATCCTTGTAGCCCTTTACCATAAGGAAAAGGTTTACATACTTGTATGTATTTCCAACAAAATATTCGTTCTTTTTCTGTGTAAGAAGCTCAGTAGTTCCGCCCATGCCGATATAAGTAGAAGCTCCGTCAGCAGAAGGTATTCCTCCGCCGCCCTTGTTAGAAGCAGAATAGTTTACATCAGGAGAGATTATGCCCCAATCATCGCTAGGGAAATCCTCAGGAACATAGACCTCATATTCCATAACGCAAAGCTCACAGTCATCAGGTATTTTCAGCTCGCTCTCGTCTATCTTATAAAAATCACTGCCAACAGAATTGTTGAGCTCGATAGCCTTGTTTACATAATCTGCGTCGTCAGTTTTGCTAACTACCTTTGTTATCCTTGTATAAATAGTGTGATAAATTTTATCTGTAGGACAGTATATGGTAGTCTTTATCCACTGACCGATAGGCGCAAGATTTTCCTCGCTTGTTTCAGACGGCTCTATAGCACTAGCCGCAATATCGTTGCTGTCACCGCTTGCAGGCTTGTTTTCGTCAGCTGTGCTTGTGTCAGCCACCTCAGCCTGTGATGATTCCGTTACCGCGGGAGCAGTTGTTGTGGTAGTTGTCGTTGCTGTTGCATCTTCTGATGAGTCAGCAGCACTGCTTTCCGTCTGCACAGCCGCAGCAGAGCTTTCGTTATCACTGTCGGAAGACCCACTGTCAGAACAGCCTGCCATGCCAAAAGCCATTACCACTGCCAATAAAAGAGCAGATATTTTTTTCATAATGTTACCTCCATATTTCTTTAATAAATTTATTTTACAACATTCTCCTATGCAAGTCAACAATATTTTCGACATTTATAAATATTTTGTTAAATACCCACAAACAGCCATAGTGTTTTTACAACATAATGTAGTAAGAAAAGCACAACATAATGTTGTATGATATATTAAATATAGACTATCAGAAAGGAATGGAGCGCCGCATGGTTTTTCAAAGAATACGAGATATGCGAGAAGATGCAGACCTTAAACAAAACGATATGGCAAAAATACTCCATTGCTCACAGCAAGCTTACAGCAACTACGAACTAGGACAGCGTGATATTCCCACGGATATCCTCATAGCCCTAGCTGAATATCACAAAACAAATGTAGACTATCTTCTGGGACTAACCAAAAACAAGACCTACTATAAAGATATGTAAAGCGGAAAGAACATCTCTTTCCGCTTTTTTGCAACCCATTTCATACACATTTATACAATCCTCTCCTATGTAGGATTTGTTAAAATTGCCTATGACATTTTTAGAAAAAAAGTGTTATAATGTATATAAGAGACAAAATAAAGTTATATTCACGGTTTAATGTGGAAGGAGCGTTAAAAATGCTAAAAAAAGGCGACGTCATATCATACGGTACGACCGGAGTGTGCAAAGTCGAGGGCGAGTGCGAACAGACCGTCAAGGGTCAGAAAAAGCGCTACATAGTTCTAAAACCTGTCCACCAAATCAATTCCACCTTGTATGTGCCGGTAGATAATGACGAGCTTAAAACAAAGTTCAAACCTCTGCTCACAGGCGATGAGATAGAGGAGATCATAAAAGAAATGCCCGAGGAGAGCTCCCTTTGGAAAGAAAGCAGCAGCGAGCGTGCCGAGCTTTATTCACAGGTACTTGAAAGCGGCGACAGAAAGCGACTTGCACAGCTTGTGAGAACATTGTATCTCAGACAGAAACATCTTATTGCGAAGGGCAGACATCTCCATTCATTAGACGAACGTTTTTTCAAGAATGCGGAAAATCTGCTATTTGACGAGTTTTCAGCCGTCCTGGGCATATCCCAAGACGAGGTTTTCGACTTTATAGAAACCCGCCTGAGCAAAGCCTAAATACATACAAATGACACAAATAATATCGGCAAATAAAAAAGGGGCTGTAAAAAAACGCGCAATAAAAAAGACTGCAACCACCCTTAAAAGGGTAGGAAAGCAGTCTTTTTTGTGGTATAATAAATTTGATGAAAAAATACCAACAAGAATATAATACACCATATCAATTAAAATTTCCTATAGAAATTGAAAAAATTATTGAAACAACAGATCCGGTATATACATTTTGTGAAGTTATTGATCATATTGACCTAAATAAATACCTGACGACTGAGGAACGCAGGACAGGCAGACCAAGATATGATGAGAAAACTTTGCTAAAAGTAATACTGTTCGCATTCATGGAAAATGGCTATGAATCATTAAGAAAAATAGAAAAGCTGTGCAAAACAGATATCCGCTTTATGTGGTTATTACAGGACGAACCGCCGCCAAGCCATATGACGATAGACAATTTTATGAACAATGTGCTTAACGGAAAAATAGAAGAGATATTCGCTGACATCAATGCTTACATATTTGAACAAGAAAACGTAGATATGGATCATGTGTACATAGACGGAACAAAGA
>CDZT01027539.1_pt1 | contig 21067 bp, 17 predicted proteins | sample 557531 | NCBI WGS metagenome assembly CDZT01 (sample SAMEA3182066, study PRJEB8094) | gut metagenome | biome: human; feature: gut; material: Stool; isolation source: human stools | place: Canada | collected 2013-03-05
TCGTCGGGGAAGATCTCCGGCGTGGGGTTGGCGCAGGCAAACAGGATCGCGTCCCGGTTCATGGTCTGCACCATCTCCGCCGTCACCGCGCCGGGCGCCGACACGCCGATGAACACGTCGGCCCCCGCCAGCACCTCCGCCAGGCTGCCCGCCCGCTTCTGCAGGTTGGTCACCCGGGCCATTTCCTCCTTGACGGCGTTCATCCCCTTCTCCCGGCCCGCGTAGATGGCTCCGCTGCGGTCGCACAGCGTCACGTCCTTCACGCCCGCCGCCAGCAGCAGCTTGCAGATGGCGATCGCCGCCGCCCCGGCGCCGTTTATCACCACACGGACCGTCTCCTTCCGCTTCCCCACCACCTTCAGGGCGTTGGTCAGGCCCGCCAGCGTAATGACCGCCGTGCCGTGCTGGTCGTCGTGGAAGATGGGGATATCGCAGCGCTCCTTCAGCTTCCGCTCGATCTCAAAGCACCGCGGCGCCGAGATGTCCTCCAGGTTCACGCCCCCGAAGGACCCGGCCAGCAGGGCCACGGTATTCACGATCTCGTCCACGTCCTTGCTGCGCACGCACAGGGGAATGGCGTCCACTCCGCCGAATGCCTTGAAGAGCACGCACTTGCCCTCCATGACGGGCATCCCCGCTTCCGGACCGATGTCCCCCAGCCCCAGCACCGCCGTTCCGTCCGTAACCACCGCCACGGTGTTCCAGCGGCCGGTCAGCTCATAGCTCTGGTCCACGTCCTTCTGGATCTCCAGGCAGGGCGCGGCCACGCCGGGCGTATAGGCCAGGCTCAGATCCTCCCGCGTGGCCACCGGCACCTTCGGCGTGACCTCCAGCTTTCCCTTCCATTCCCGATGCAGGCGCAGCGCTTCTTTTGCATAATCCATGTCGATTCCTCCCGCTTCTTTTTTGCTTCAGGGATTTGACCGTTCTTCTTCAGCAGTCATCATTATACTTGCACGTTCCATACCAAGTCAATGCCGATCCCCGCCTCCCGCCCCGCTCCGGAACAGCGCGGTCTGTTTTTCGGAAAAACCGGTAAAAAATGCTCCAGCCGCTCTTGACAACTCAATTTTTCTGGTGTATCATATGTCAAAATTTAATAGGGTAAACCGTTGATGTGAAGATAACGTCTGTTGTGCACTCACAGAGAGTCCGGGCAGCTGAGAGCCGGGCAGGACGCAGGCAGGCAAATGGATCACAGAGGGCGCGAGGAACCGCCGGCGAGGCTTAGTATTTCGCGACGTGGAGGCATACGTTTGTTGCCGGGGATATGCTGGTATCCCGCAAAGTGCGCGGCCCATCGGCCGCGAATCAAGGTGGCACCGCGAGCCGTGATACGCTCGTCCTTGACAGATTACTGTCAGGGACGGGCGTTTTTTGCTGCCCCGTCCCGAAGGAGGTCAACGCATGTATTATCCCTCACTCAAGCAGGCCCGCGCCATCGCGGCCTGCGGAGCCTACCGGAAGATCCCCGTCAGCCGGGAGCTCCTCTCCGATTTTACCACTCCCATTCAGGCGCTTCGTATCCTGCGGGCTCGGAGCGGGCACTGCTTCCTGCTGGAATCCGCCGCCGACAGCGGCGGCTGGGGCCGCTACTCCTTTTTAGGTTTTGACCCCACGCTGGAGGTCACCTGCACCGACGGCCTGCTCACGCTGCGGGGGGAGGAGCCCCTGCGCCGGCGCACCGCCCATCCCGGCCAGGCCCTGCGGGAGCTGCTCGCCGCCCACAAAAGCCCGCGCCTGCCCGGCCTGCCGCCCTTTACCGGCGGACTGGTGGGCTACTTCTCGTATGATTACGTAAAATACGCCGAGCCCGCGCTGGTGCTGGACGCCCAGGACCAGGAGGGCTTTCAGGATATGGACCTGATGCTGTTTGAGAAGGTGGTGGTCTTCGACCACTTCCGGCAGAAGCTCATCCTGATCGTCAGCGCCGGCGCGGAGGACCTGGACGTCTCCTACCCCGCCGCCTGCGCCGAGCTGGAGCGGATGGCCCAGCTGCTCCGCGGCGGCGAAGCGCTCCCCCGTCAGCCCGGCCGCCTGACCGGGCCCATCACCCCGCTGTTCGACCAGGCCGCCTACTGCGCCATGGTGGAGCGGGCCAAGCGGTACATCTTTGAGGGCGACATCTTCCAGGTGGTCCTCTCCAACCGGCTGGAGGCGGAATTTGAAGGCTCCCTGCTGGACGCCTACCGGATGCTGCGCACCACCAATCCCTCCCCTTACATGTTCTACTTTACCAGCGACGAGATCGAGCTTGCCGGGGCCTCGCCGGAAACGCTGGTCAAGCTGGAGGACGGGGTGCTGCACACCTTCCCGCTGGCGGGCACCCGGCCCCGGGGCAAAACGCCGGAGGAAGACGCCGCCCTGGAGAAAGAGCTGCTGGCCGACGAAAAGGAGCTGGCCGAGCACAACATGCTGGTGGATCTGGGCCGCAACGACATCGGCAGGATCAGCCGCTTCGGTACGGTGGAGGTGGAGCGCTACCAGTCCATTGAGCGCTTTTCCCATGTGATGCACATTGGCTCCACCGTCCGGGGCGTACTGCGGGACGACCGGGACGCGGTGGACGCGGTGGACGCCATCCTGCCCGCGGGGACCCTTTCCGGCGCGCCCAAGCTGCGGGCCATGGAAATCATTAACGTCCTGGAGAACAACAAGCGGGGCGTCTACGGCGGCGCCATCGGCTATCTGGACTTCACCGGCAACCTGGACACCTGCATCGCCATCCGCCTGGCCTTCCGGAAAAACGGCAAGGTCTTCATCCGCTCCGGGGCGGGCATCGTGGCCGATTCGGAGCCGGAGAAAGAATTTCAGGAGTGCATCAACAAGGCTCAGGCGGTGGTCCGGGCCCTGGAGCTGGCCCAGAAGGAGAGAGACCTATGATCCTGCTCATCGACAATTACGACAGCTTTTCCTATAACCTCTATCAGCTGGTGGGGAGCATCACGCCCGATATCCGGGTGGTCCGCAACGACGCGGTGACGGTCCGGGACCTGCGCGCCCTCGCCCCCAGCCGCCTGATCCTCTCGCCCGGTCCCGGCCGCCCGGCGGACGCCGGCGTGTGCGAGCAGGCGGTCCGGGAGCTGGCGGGCGCGGTGCCCATACTGGGGGTCTGCCTGGGCCACCAGGCCATCTGCGAGGCCTTCGGCGCGCGCGTTTCCTACGCCCGGCAGCTCATGCACGGCAAGCAGTCCCGGGTAATGCTGGATCAGGCCTGTCCCCTCTTCCGCGGCCTGCCGGAGGCCATCACCGCCGGGCGGTACCACTCCCTGGCCGCCGCGGAGGAGTCTCTGCCCGGCTGTCTGAAGGTCACCGCCCGCAGCGAAGACGGGGAAATTATGGCGGTGGCACACCGCAGCTATCCCGTCTACGGCCTGCAATTCCATCCCGAGTCCATTTTGACGCCCCAGGGCGCCGCCATCCTGCACCGTTTTCTGGAGGGAACCCATCATGATTAAAGAAGCCATTCATCAGCTTGCCGCCAAGCACGACCTGTCCTATGACACGGCCGCCGCCGTAATGGACGAGATCATGGGCGGCCAGGCCAGCCCGATCCAGATGTCCGCCTTCCTCACCGCGCTGGCCATGAAGGGGGAGACCATCGATGAGATCACCGCCTGCGCCGCCTCCATGCGCGCCCACTGTGTCCGGCTGCTCCACGACCTGGACGCGCTGGAGATCGTCGGCACCGGCGGCGACGGGGCCAACTCCTTCAATATCTCCACCACCTCGGCCTTTGTGGTGGCCGCCGGCGGCGTTCCGGTCGCCAAGCACGGCAACCGCGCGGCCTCCTCCCAATGCGGCGCCGCCGACGTGCTGGAGGCGCTGGGAGTCAACATCGCCCTGCCCCCGGAACAGAGCGCCCAGCTGCTGGAGGCGCAGCGTTTTTGCTTTCTCTTTGCCCAAAACTACCATATTTCCATGAAATATGTGGCGCCCGTGCGGCGGGAGCTGGGCATCCGAACCGTGTTCAACATCCTGGGGCCCCTTTCCAACCCCGCCGGGGCCCGGCGGGAGCTGATGGGCGTTTACGACGCCGCCCTGGTGGAGCCGCTGGCCCAGGTCATGTCCAACCTGGGGGTGCGGCGGGGCATGGTGGTGTTCGGCCAGGACCGGCTGGACGAGATCTCCATGTCCGCCCCCACCTCCGTGTGCGAGATCCGGGACGGCTGGTTCCAGTCCTATGAGCTCACGCCGGAGCAGTTCGGCTATCCCCGCTGCGGCAAGCAGGCGCTGGCAGGCGGCGCCCCGGCGGAGAACGCCGCCATCACCCGCTCCATTCTGGAGGGGACGGAGCGGGGCGCCAAGCGTCAGGCGGTATGCCTCAATGCGGGGGCCGCGCTGTACATCGGCGGCAGGGCCGGCACCATGGCCGGCGGCGTGAAGCAGGCGGAGGAGCTCATCGACTCCGGCGCGGCCCTTGAAAAGCTGGAGGAGATCGTCCGCCTCTCCCGGGAGGGCTGAGCATGGCCGCCACCATTCTGCAGGCCATTGCCGCCCACGCCCGGGAGCGGGTGGCGGCGGCGGAGGAGGAGACCAGCCTGGACGCGCTCCAGGCCCAGTGCCGGGCCCTGGGGCGGGCCGGCGGCGCCCCTTTCCGCGCGGCCCTGGAGCGGCCGGGCCTGTCCTTCCTCTGCGAGGTGAAAAAGGCCTCCCCCTCCAAAGGGGTCATCGCGCCGGACTTCCCCTATCGGGACATCGCGCGGGACTATCAGGCGGCGGGGGCGGATGCCATCTCCTGCCTCACCGAACCGAAGTGGTTCCTGGGCTCGGATCAGATCTTTCGGGAGATCCGGGGCGCCGTGTCCCTGCCCATGCTCCGCAAGGACTTCACGGTGGATGAATATCAGCTTTATCAGGCCAGGCTCATGGGGGCGGACTGCGTGCTGCTGATCTGCGCCCTGCTGGACACGGACGAGCTGGCCCGGTATCTGGGGATCTGTGAGAAGCTGGGGCTGGACGCCCTGGCGGAGGCCCACGACGCAGGGGAGATCGCCAGCGCCGTCTCCGCCGGGGCGAAGATCATCGGGGTGAACAACCGGAATCTGAAGGACTTTTCGGTGGACTTCTCCAACGCCGCCCGGCTGCGGGATCAGATCCCGCCGGGGGTGCTCTACGTGGCGGAAAGCGGCGTGCGCGCCCCGGAGGACGTATCCGCCCTGAAACGGATCGGCGCGGACGCGGTGCTCGTGGGCGAGGCGCTCATGCGCGCCCCGGACAGGGGGGCCATGCTCTCCGCCCTGCGGGAGGCGGCCCGATGACCCGCATCAAGATCTGCGGCCTCACCCGGCCGGAGGACGTGCGATATGTGAACACGGCGAAGCCGGACTGGTGCGGATTCATCCTCAATTTCCCCAGCAGCCGCCGAAACGTGACCCCCGAGCAGGCGCGCGCCCTGCGGGCGGGCCTGGACCCGGACATCCGGCCGGTGGGGGTGTTCGTGGACCGGCCGGCGGAGGAGGTGGCCGCCCTGCTGAACAGCGGCGTCATCTCCGTCGCTCAGCTCCATGGCCGTGAGGATGACGCCTACATTTCCGTCCTGCGAACGCTGGCTCCGGGCTGTGTGGTCTGGAGGGCGTTCCAGCTCCGCTCCCAGGCCGACCTGGCGGCGGCCGACGCCTCAGGCGCGGATCTGGTGCTGCTGGATAACGGCCGGGGCACCGGCCAGACCTTCGACTGGTCCCTGGCGGGGAGCGTGCATCGCCCCTTCCTGCTGGCGGGAGGGCTGACGCCGGAGAGCATCCCCCGGGCCGTCGCCGCCCTGCGCCCCTATGGGCTGGATCTGTCCAGCGGGGTGGAGACGGACGGGGTCAAGGACCCTGCCAAAATACAGGCGGCGGTGACCGCCGCCAGAGAGGAATGAGAGCATGTCCAAGGGACGATTCGGCATCCACGGCGGGCAGTATCTGCCCGAGACGCTGATGAACGCGGTGATTGAGCTGGAGGATGCCTACAACCGCTGCAAAGACGACCCGGAGTTCAACGCGGAGCTGTCCGAGCTGCTCAACGAATACGCCGGGCGGCCCTCCCGGCTGTACTTTGCCCGCCGCATGACACAGGACCTGGGCGGCGCGAAGATCTATCTCAAGCGGGAGGACCTGAACCACACCGGGGCCCACAAGATCAACAATGTGCTGGGCCAGGCGCTGCTGGCCAAAAAAATGGGCAAAACGCGCCTCATCGCCGAGACGGGGGCGGGCCAGCACGGGGTGGCCACCGCCACGGCGGCGGCGCTGCTGGGCATGGAGTGCGAGGTGTTCATGGGCCAGGAGGACACCCGGCGCCAGGCCCTGAACGTCTACAAAATGCGCCTTCTGGGGGCGCAGGTCCATCCGGTGGCCACCGGCACCGCCACCCTGAAGGACGCAGTCAGCCAGACCATGCGGGAGTGGACCGCCCGCATCCGCGATACCCACTACTGCCTGGGCTCCTGTATGGGGCCCCATCCGTTCCCTACCATCGTGCGGGACTTTCAGGCGGTGATCTCCCGGGAGATCCGGCAGCAGCTTCTGGAGCGGGAAGGACGGCTCCCCGACGCGGTGCTGGCCTGTGTGGGCGGGGGCTCCAACGCCATCGGGGCGTTCTATCACTTCATCCAGGACCCCTCCGTCCGGCTCATCGGCTGTGAGGCGGCGGGCCGGGGGGTGGATACCCCCGACACGGCGGCCACCATCGCCACCGGCCGCCTGGGCATCTTTCACGGTATGAAGAGCTACTTCTGCCAGGACGAGTACGGCCAGATCGCCCCGGTGTACTCCATCTCCGCGGGGCTGGATTACCCCGGCATCGGCCCGGAGCACGCCTGGCTCCATGACACCGGCCGCGCGGAATACGTAAGCGTGACCGACAGCGAGGCGGTGGACGCCTTTGCGTACATGAGCCGCATGGAGGGCATCATTCCCGCCATCGAGTCGGCCCATGCGGTGGCCTGCGCCCGGAAGCTGGCCCCCTCCATGGGGCGGGAACAGATCATCGTCATCAACATCTCCGGGCGGGGCGACAAGGACTGCTCCGCCATCGCCCGGTATCGTGGGGAGGAGATCCGCGAATGAGCCGAATCAAAGAAGCGTTTGCCGGCGGGAAGGCCTTCATCCCCTTCCTCACCTGCGGGGACCCGGATCTGGAGACCACCGAGGCCATTGTGCACGCCATGGCCCAGGCGGGGGCCGACCTCATCGAGCTGGGCATCCCCTTTTCCGACCCCACCGCCGAGGGCGCGGTCATCCAGGCCGCCAATGCCCGGGCCCTGTCCGGCGGCGTGACCGCCGATTCGATCTTTGCGCTGGTGCGCCGCCTGCGCAGGACGCTTACCCTTCCCCTGGTGTTCATGACCTACGCCAACGTGGTCTTCTCCTACGGTACGGAGCGTTTCCTCTCCGCCGCCGCAGCCGCCGGGGTCGACGGGCTGATCCTCCCCGACGTGCCCTTTGAGGAAAAAGAGGAATTTGCCCCGCTGTGCCGCAAGTACGGACTGGACCTCATTTCCCTGATCGCCCCCACCTCGGCCGGCCGCATCACCCAGATCGCCCGGGCGGCGGAGGGCTTCGTCTACTGCGTGTCCTCCCTGGGCGTCACCGGCATGCGCCGCCAGATCACCACAGACGTGGGCGCCATGGTGGAGCTGGTCCGGCGGGCCAACCCGGGTATCCCCTGCGCCGTGGGCTTCGGGATCTCCACGCCCGAGCAGGCGGCCGCCATGGCCGCTGTATCCGACGGGGCCATCGTTGGCTCCGCCATCGTAACGCTGGCCGGGCGGTACGGGCGCGACGCCGTACCCGCGGTCCGGGACTATGTCCAGGCGATGAAGGCGGCGGTGAGCGCCCCGCAGCGTCCGGCAGAGGCAGACCCCCCCTAAATTTTACGTTTGTTTTTCCATTTGCCCGTTGGCGTCAGCTCTCTTGTTGCAATCTTTTCGCCCATTACAACCTTTTTTCTTGTCTGCCGCTGTCCTTGACCGAAACTGCAAACAGAGCTTACCGCCCCTCCGTTGCAGGAGACGGCCTCCCGCTTTTACAATGAAACGGCCGGCGCGCGTATGGACGCCGCGGCAAAGCCATTGTTTAATTGGGAGGAAACCAGGAGTGAAACAGACGATTCACAGGCTGTCCGGGCTGGTTCTGGCCGCCGCGCTGACGGCCCAGCTGGCGGCGCCGGCCCGGGCCGCGGAGCCCTTCGGCGGGCAGATCGCCGTACCGGAGCAGCTTTACTCCGGCGAAAGCGCCATGCTGACTCTGAACACCGGGGACGACTTTACCGGAACCAAACGCGTCACGCTGACGGCGGACAACGCCCCGGACTGCGTGGACGAGGGCCTTGTCCTCCACTGGGACGGGGTCTGCAACACGAAAAGCGGCCACGATGCCGCGGCCACGGTTTGGGAGGACTTGAGCGGAAACGGGGCCGATCTGGCCCTGTCCGAGCTCTCCGGGGACAACTACTGGACCGGGGAGGGCTTTCACCTCAAGAACACCGCTTACAGCACCCCTCAGTGTTTGCAGGACACCATCAACGGCAGCGCCTTCACCCTGGAGATGGTGGTGGACGACTACATTCTTTACGGCAACAGCTTCGGTACGCTGCTCAGCTCCGAAAACGACTCGTTCAGCGTCTTCCACCGGGCCAGCAACGGCATCTGGGAATTCAAGAACGGCAACAACCAGAACCGGCCCAAGCTCAACGACGCCGCCGCGCTGCTCCAGGGCTCCACGGTCTCCATCGTCTTTACCGCCGGGGCGGAGAGCACCGTCTATGTCAACGGCGAAGCCGCCGCCAGCTGGACCCCCGCCGGCGCCATCGGCGCCTCCGGCTGGATGCGCCTGGGCCACGACGACGACACCCGGAAGTTCGAGGCGGTCTTTCGTTCCGTCCGCCTGTATGACCGCGCCTTGAGCCAGGAAGAGGTCCAGGCCAACTACGCCTGCGACGCCCTGGAGCGCAGCGGCAGCCTGGACGCCAGCTTTCAGGAGCAAGCGAGCGGCACCGCCCTGGACCTCTTCTTTGAAAACGGCTCCGCCCAGGTACCCTTTTCGTTGACGGGGCAGGGGAGCTGCACCATTACCGCCGCCTGGGACGGCGGCAGCTGCTCCGCCGCGCTTACCCTGCGCAGCCGCGAGGCGGAGGCCGCCGCCGACGCCGAGGCCGCCCGGACGGCGGCCGACCTGCTGCGCTACAACCTGCTGGCGGCGGACGAGGGCCAGGATCAGCAGGCCGCCGCGGCCGCCGCGGAGCTGTTGGCCGGGAGTGATTTCCTCGCACGCGGCGGCCACGTAAACGCCGCCTGGGACGGCGAAAGCGGCCACTATGATCTGACGCTCACTCTGAACGCCGCGCTGCAGACGCTTTCCATCACCCCCAACCGCGTCGTTTACACCCAGACGTTTGACGGCGTGGCCGAGGGTCAGCTGCCCCAGGGCTGGTCCCTGACGGCCGCCGGAAGTGTGGACGCCTCGGTCACCGGCGGCGCGCTTCGCCTGGGCGCCGACGGAGACGACAGCGGCACTTCCCGCCTGCTCACCCCCGTGACCGCCGGTTCCGGTGAAAACGTGGACTTTATCTTTGAAGCGGACCTGCGCTTTGCCGGCGCCAGCCAGGCCGGGCGCTGGGCCGGTCTGATGTTCGGGTATCAAAACGCAGGCTCCTGGTGGCAGACCATCTCCCGCATCAGCGCCTCCAGCGGCGGTGTGGAGCTGGCCCAGTGGAGCAGCGGCTGGAACGTGGTATCCACGGGCAGCTTTACGCAGGACTTTGACCCCGATACGGTCTACACCTTCCGCACCGAGTGCGCCAGGGGCGTGGTGCGCCAGTACATCAACGACGTTCTAATCCTGACCACCCCCTTCAGCGGTCTCTCCGCCGGCCGCTTTGGCTTCTCCGACCGCGGCGTCGAGCTGTACATCGACAACGTGTCCCTTCAGGTCACCCCGGGCACCCAGGGCCGGGCCAACTATCAGGCTGATCTCTACGCTCCCGACACCGCCATCACTTCCCCCGCGGCGGTGGTGTATGACGCCGGAAACGACGCGCTGGCAGTCGCCGCGGCGGAAAAGCGCCCTTCCAGCATCATCGTCTATCCGGACAGCGCGCTGAGGGTCTATGACCGCAGCGGGGCGCTTCTCTCCGATTCGCTGGACGCCTACCTGGAGCAGACGGGGGACACCACCCTGCCGGTCCTCTTCCTCTCCGACGCGCCGGCGGCACAGGCGGTCAAGGACTGGATCACGGCGCAGAATCTCATGGATGTCTCCGTTCTGGCCGACTGCGCCAACGCCGCCCTGGTGGAGGAGATCGCCGCAGCCTGTACCGGCGTGCGGGGCGCGATCCGCTATACCTTCCAGGATCTGGACGCTGATGGAGACGGAAGCCTCACCGGCAAGGAGTTGTGGCGCGCCGCCAGCCTCACCAACGCAAGTCATGCCAAAATTGCTCTGCTGGACGCGCAAAGCGCCTCTCTGGAGCATATCCGTTTCCTCCAGCGGCGGCTGATCACGGTCTGGGCCGAGACGCCCGCCGATCCCAGGGCCGTCTATTCCATGGTCACGGCCGGCCCCAACGGCATCGTTACCACTGCCCCCGGGGCAGTCATCGCGGCCATGGAATCCCTGGACGAGGGCATCATCATGGCCCGCCCCACCTATATCACCGGTCACCGCGGCCAGCCCGGCGATACGACGGAAAACACGCTGAGCAGCGCCAAACACGCCTATGCATCCGGGGCCAACGCCATCGAAAACGACGTCTATCTTACCACCGACGGCGTGCTGGTCATCGACCACGACGGCACCACCGGGCGGCTGTACAACCAGAACCTGACGGTGGAGCGCTGCACCTGGGCGGAACTTCAGGCGCTCTCGTTCAAAAACCCCGTCAATCTGGAGGACGGCGAGGGCATGGCTACCCTGGAGCAGTTCTTCACGGAATTCAAGGGCAAGGACGTGGTCCACTTCATCGAGATCAAATCCAGCCAGACTGCCATCGTAGCCGCCGTCAAGGCCCTGGCCGAACAGCTGGACGTGGTGGAGCAGTGCGTGGTCATCACATTCAACGCCAACATCCGGGACGAGATGGCCAGGACCTGGCCCGAAATGTCCTGCGGCTACCTTACCGGGTTCAGCGATCAGGGCAGCGCAAACGCCAACATTCAAAGCGTGGCTCTGAGCGTCTGGAAGGACAACAATACCTTTAATCCCAGCTATGGCGGCGGCAGCGCCGCGTTTGTCCAGGCCATGCGGGACGCCGAATACCGCGGCATCACCTTCTGGCCCTGGACCGTGCGGGACCAGGGGCTTATGGATACCTACATGAAGCAGGGCATCAATGGCGACACCACGGATTACAGCATGTGGGCCAGCAAGTATGCGGTCTGCGTCACTCAGTCCGACCTATCCGCCAAAGCGGGCTCCCGCGTGGCGCTCTCGCCGGTGGTAACCACCCAGGACGGCACAGTGCTCGCCGCCCCCGTGGTGGAGCTGAAGGTCCTCTCCGGCACGGCGCCCGTCCAAAATGAGGACGGCACCTACACGCTGGCCGCCGGTGAAACGCTGGCCCTGCTGCGCTACACCTGCCCCTTCAACAGCGGCGGCAGCTACGATGTTTACTCCAACGCCTTTACCCTGACCGGCACCACGCAGGACGGCGGCCACGACGGCGGAGACGGGGCCGCTTCCAGCGGCAGCGCGGAGCTCAGCCGTTATCCCGTCAGCATCCCCTCCAACGTAACGGGCGGTCTCGTGACCGTCCGTCCCAAACGCGCCGCCATGGGGGACAAGGTCACGCTCACCGTCACCCCCGGCGAGGGCTATGCGCTGGATCAGCTTTCCGCCGCCGCTCAAAACGGCCGGGCGCTCTCTCTGACCGACGCCGGCGGTGGCCGGTATACCTTTACCATGCCCGCCGGCGCGGTAACGGTGTCCGTGTCCTTCGTTCCGACCGGCGAAACCCCTGCGCCCGTCCCCGCGCCTTCCTTTGCCGACGTTCCCTCCGGAGCTTGGTATGGGCAGGCCGTGTCCGGTGTCTGGGCGCGGGGCCTGATGCAGGGGACCAGCGGCGGCGCCTTCTCCCCCAGCCTTCCCATGACCCGCGCCATGCTCTGGACCGTACTGGCCAGGCTGGACGGGCAGAGCTTCTCCGGCGGTGAGCCCTGGTATGCCGCCGCCCGGCTGTGGGCCATGGAAAATGCGGTCAGCGACGGCACCAATCCCGACGGGCCTATTACCCGAGAACAGCTGGCTGCCATGCTCTTCCGCTATGCCGGAAGCCACGGGCAGAACACCGCCGCCCGCGCCGGTCTGGAGACCTTTGCCGACGGCGGGGCAGTCTCCACCTTTGCGGAAGCATCCGTAATGTGGGCTGTCTCCAGCGGCATCCTGACCGGAAAGCCCGGCAACACACTGGACCCCCAAGGTACGGCCACGCGCGCGGAGGTAGCCGTTCTCCTGATGCGTTTCCTGGCTCCGCAGGCCTGACCCGCTGCAAAAAGGCACGCCGCAGAGGTCCCCCTCTGCGGCGTGCCTTTCTTGCCGCGTCTTGCCGTTTCCGGTCCGTTACGCGCCTGGCGGCATAACCAGCGCCTGACCCGCGATCAGGCGCTTGCCTGCCTGGTTCTCGCAGGTGGTCTCCAGGACCACCCGGTTGCGCGCCGGGTCCAGCTCCCTTACGGTCACGGTAGCCGTAACGGTATCCCCCATGCGCACAGGGGCCAGGAATTTCAGCTCCTGCCCCATGTAAATAGTGCCCGGACCGGGGAGCTGCATCCCGATGACGGCGGAAATCAGCCCCGCCGAGAGCATCCCGTGGGCGATGCGTCCGCCGAAACGGGTCTCTTCCGCGTACGGCTCGTTGACATGGGCCGGATTCAGGTCGCCGGTGATCCCGGCAAAGAGATAGACGTCGGCCTCACTGATGGTCTTGGAGGTGCTGGCGCTCTGGCCCAGCTTCAGTTCCTGCATGGTCAATCCCTGCATGGGATCGCTCCTTCCGTTCAGCAGTAGGTCTTTACCACGGCCTGACCGGTGAGCACCTCCGCGCCGTCGCCCCGCCGGATGGCGGTCTCCAGCAGCAGACGGCGGTGCTCCAGCTTCTCCAGAACCGTGATGCGGACCGTAACGGTATCCCCGATGTACACCGGGGCCCGGAATGTAAATTGGTGGGAGACGTAGGTGGTGCCGAATCCGGGCAGCTTCTGCCCGATGGTTACCGATACATAGGCCAGCAGATGCACGCCGTGACAGATGCGCGTTTGAAACACGGTGCGCGCCGCGGCCTCGTCACTGACGTGAAAGGAGTCCGTGTCTCCGATGAGGGCGGAGAAGGCCCGCACCCGGGCGTCGTCCATAGTAACCGTCAGTTCCGCCTGTTCTCCCGCCCGGATCTCCGCCCAGGGGCGGAAAAAAGGCTCGCTCATTTCACCGGCCCCCATTGTACGCCGGTGGCCGCCCAGGTATAGCCCGTACCGGCGGAGACCAGCACCGCCCGGTCCCCCGCCTTCAGCTTGCCGCAGCGCGCCCCCTCCAGCAGGGAGATAAAGCAGTCGGCGGACTGGCAGTGGCCGTACTCCTCCAGCACGAAGGTGTTCTCCTCGGCAAGCCCAAACTGGTCCAGCAGGTGGAGCAGGATGGATTTTTTCATAAAGATGGGCGCCAGATAGTCGATGTGCGCCCGACCGAAGCCGCTCCGGTCGGCCGCCTTGGCAATGACGCTTACAAAATTCCCCAGGGTGATGGGGTCCAGCCGCTCCTTCATATTAGCCACGTCCAGCACCCGCAGAAAGTGATCCTCCCAGGGCATGTTTCGGAAGCCCTCGAAGTTGCGGCACCCGATGCCGGGCACCGATACGTCGGCGGCAAACTGGCCGTCGGCGATCATGGCGCTTTCCAGGATGACGTTCTCGTCAAGGTCACGCTCCAGCAGCGCCGCCGCCGCACCGTCCCCGAAGTTGAACATGAAGCGGCTGTCCGAATCCCGGTAATTGATCAGATCCCCCTCCTTTGAGGATGAGACCAGCAGCACATGCTTCAATTCCGGGTCCTGGAGCATCATGCTCTTGAGTACCTTCAGGGACCAAACGCCCGCGGAGCAGAGGTTATGGATCTCAAAGACGGCGGCGTTGACCGCGCCGATCTCGTACTGTACCCTGGCCGCGCAGTTGAACAGATAGTAATCTTTATACTCGCTGCCGCAGTAGACCACCAGGTCCAGATCCCTGGGGTCGAAGTCCCCCAGGCAGCGGCGGGCGGCCTCTGCTCCCATGGAGGAGACCGTCTCCTCCGGCCCGGCCTTGTGGACCTGCCGGATGCCGAATTTTTCCCGGATCACCGGCTCGGGGATCCCGGAGGCCGCGCCGATCCAGGCGCTGTCCCGGATGCCCTGGGGTACATAGCAGCCGATGCTGCGGATGCCCACGTTGATCTGTTTCTCCGCCATGTCAGTCCTCCGCTTTGCCGTACAGGTCGGTGACCTGCTTGACCACGATTTTGCCCACGTTGTTCTTGGGCACATCGTCCACGAAGGTGATATATTTCGGGATCTTGTAGCGGGCCAGCTTGCCGTCGAGGGCGGAGAGGATCTCCCCGCGCGTCAGGATCATGCCCGGTTTGAGCGAGACCACTGCCTTGCCCACCTCGCCCCACTTCTCGTCCGGGACGCCGAAGACGCAGCACTCCCGCACCGCCTCGATATCATAAAGGGCGCTCTCGATCTCCGGCGGGAAGACGTTCTCTCCGCCGGAAATAAACATATTCTTCTTCCGGCCCACGATATAATAGAAGCCGTCCTTGTCCACCGTAGCCATATCCCCGGTATGGACCCATCCGTCCACCAGGGTGGCGGCGGTCTCCTGGGGGTTTTCCCAGTAGCCGGAGAAGAGCTGCGGGCCGCTCCAAAGCAGCTCGCCCGGGGTGTCGGGGGTGGTGATCTCCCGGCCGTCGTCGTCGATGAGTTTCACCAGAGACAGGTACATGGGTTTGCCCACCGAGGCAAACTTTTCCTCCACCACGTTCTGGGGCACGAACTGGGCCGGGGTGGACAGGTTGTTGGGGCCCGCCTCGGTCATGCCATAGCCCAGGACAAACTTGACGCCCTTATTCCAGAACTCCTGCATGATGTTGATGGGGGTGGGGGCCGCCCCGGCCATGATCCAGCGCAGGCTGGACAGGTCCGCGTCCTTGAATTCGCTGCACTCCACCATCATGCGGAAAATCGTGGCCGCGCCGAAGAGACAGGTCGTGCGCTCCCGCTGGATGACCTCCAGCGTCTGCTTGGGATCGTAAACCCGGCTCAGGTAGAGCTTTCCGCCTGCGTGGAGCAGCGGCAGGGTGAGCAGGTTCCAGCCCCCGGTGTGAAACAGGGGCAGCAGGATAACGGCGCTGTCGCTGTAGCTCAAGCCCCAGGTGCAGATCTCATTGAAGGAATTGAACAGCTCGCTGCGGTGGCTCACCAGGCCGCCCTTGGGCAGTCCGGTGGTGCCGCCGGTGTGGATGATGAGGTGAATATCCTCCAGCTCCAGTGCGTCGCAGGCCACCAGCGTGTCCGGCTGCCGGGACAGGAGCTCGTCGTACGCCGGATGGCCCTGTTGGCTCTCGCCTCCCAGCACTACGAAGGTCTTCACCGGACACGTCCCCTCCAGCGCCGCCGCGTTGGCTGCAAACACATCCTCGTAAAAGAGCACCTTCGGGCCCTCCCGCTCCATGAGCTGCCCCAGCTCCTTGGCGGACAGCCGGGCGTTATAGGGCACCAGAATGGCCCCCAGCTTTCCGGTGGCGTAATAGGCGTCGATGAGTTCCACCCGGTTCCGGGACAGGAAGGCCACCCGGTCCCCCTTGGCAACGCCGCAGGCCTCTTTTAAATAGTGGGCCAGCCGGTTGGCCCGCCGTTCCAGATCGTCATAGGTATAGACCGCCCCGGTATCCAGATCCTCCACCGCCGCCCGTCCGGGATTCAGCCGTGCGCGGGAAGCGGCATAGTTTCCGATCCATGCATTGGACATATCACATCGCTCCTTATGTTCGGTTCAGGGCCTCTATCGTCCGCACCATCCGGCGGGCCATGCCCTGCATGATCCCCACGCCTTCGCTGTCCCCGTCGGCGTCTACCGCGCCGCCCTTTCCGGCAACGCCTACGTTCCAGTAAGTGTTTCCGGGAATGACGCAGTCGTTGCAGGCCGCCCAGAGCAGCAGCTGCGCGAAGGCAAAGTTCTGGCCCGCCCGCCGGGCCACGGTGACGGGCGCGACCACCTTGCCGGAGAACAGACTCCCCTGCCAGGTATAGCCCTCGTCCGCTTTCTTCATCTCGTTGCACGCCCAGCGGCCGGAGAAACCCGCCCGGTCCAACAGGGCCTTGAGTTCACAGGGAATGGAAGCATGATAGGTGGGCGCGCCCAGGAGAATGCCGTCTGCCCGGGCCATCTGCGCCAGGATGGGCTGGAAATCGTCCTCAATGACGCAGCGGCGGGCCTGGACACAGCCGTAACAGCCCTTGCAGCCATGAATGGTCTTGTCGCCCAGCCAGACCAGTTCGGTCTCCGCGCCCAGCGTTTGGGCCTCCTTCAGGGCAAGCTCCAGATAGCGGCGGGTGTTCCCCGACTCCCGGGGGCTTCCGCAAATGGCCAGCAGTCTCATATCGGTTCCTCCAATCGGTTTTGGGACGTCCCTGCCGGAACCGGCGCCCACACCGGTCCGTCAGCGGACCTCCGGTGATTCGCAGCGTCCGCTCCGTGGCGCCGTCCGCCACCAGGAGGGGCCGTGGGCGGCGCCTCCTGAATGGTCTGTGTGGTGCGGCCGGCCCCACGGAGCGGACACGATACGCGGGGGGAGGGCCGGGCGGCATTGCCGCCCGGCGGAACGGGAAGGCTGTTTTCTTCTTGGGAAGGATCCGAGAAGTCCCGGCCCGTCCTTTGGGCGCAACACTACGGGCGCACGGACGGCCTCGTCCTCCCCCAGGTTATCACAGCTTCAGCACTGCGTCCAGCTGGGGAGAGAGTTCCTTTTTGGGGACGATGATGGAAACCACCACCGTAACGGCCACCGCCAGGGCGGAGGTGATAAAGTAGCCGGGCAGGGCGCTGGGGAATTTGAATCCAAAGAAGGGGATGATGTTGAAGACCAGGGAGACGGCTACGCCGCACATGACGCCCTTCTCGTTGCAGCGCTCCCACAGCAGGCCCAGCACAAAGACCGGGAAGGTCCCGGAGACCAGGGTGCCCCAGCCGAAGGTGCCCAGCAGGGCCACCATCTCGGTCGAGTAGATGGACACCACGATGGACACGGCCCCCAGCACAAACATGAAGACGCGTGAGACATTGATCTGCTTTTCCGGGGCGATCTTAATGCCCAGCGCAGAGGTCAGGTCCTTGGAGATCAGCGTGGAGGAGGAGGTCAGGAACATACTGGCCGAAGACAGCGCGGCGGCCAGTATGGCGGCGTACACCAGCACCTGCGCCCAGATGCCCAGATAATCGGAGAATGCATAGATGGCCTGATCCCCGGAAACCAGCGGGTCGATGGTCCCGGTCGCTACCAGGTACAGCGCGCCGTAGGCCGCCACTACCGCCAGGAAGCCCACGATGGTGTGGGTCACGGCGGTGACCAGCCCGGCCTTAGGCAGATCCCGGGGATTCTTCACCGCGTACATACGGGTGAGCACCTGCGGCTGCCCCACGCAGCCCAGAATGGGGATGAGCATCCAGGTCAGGGAAATTCCGCCGGGCATGGTCCCCCAGGCGTCCAGCAGGGTGGCGCCCAGCGTCTTGGTGACCCCGTTGCTCCCGGTGACCTCCGGGACGGCGGACACGGCCTCCAGCACATTTCCAAAGCCGCCGGTGACCACAAAAAAGGCGATGATGAGCACCAGCCCCGCCAGCACCATGACGAAGCCCTGGAACGCCTGGCTCAGCAGGCCGCCCACTTCGCCCGACAAAGCGGTGTAGACGGTCAGCAGGCCAAAGATCAAAAATCCGGCCACGATGGGCGGGATATCCACCAGCTGGGCGATGAGGGCGCTGCCCGCGGAAATCTGGGCGGCCAGATAGCCCACGCAGCCCAGGCAGATAATAATGGACATGAGGGCTTTGATAAAACGGTTATGGTTGAAGCGCACGTCGCAGATATCGCCCAGACTGGAGATGGGGGCGATCTCGGCCATGGCCCGCACCTTCTTGCCCAGGATGATGTAGCTCATGGCAAAGGCCGCGCCGGAGAGCATCCAGAACGTCATGGCGTTTCCTGAGGTGTAGATGATACCGGGAACGCCCACCAGGGCGAACGCGGAGGCAATGCCCGCCATGGAGGAAAGGCCCACGGCAACCGGGCCGAACATGGCGGTACCGCCGAAATAGGCTTGGGCGGTATTGGCTTTTTTCTTGGCCCAGACGCCGATGCCGAAGGAGACCGCGATCATCAGCGCGGAAAAGGCTGCGATTAAAACGACCGTACTGTGCGGCATATCATTTGACCCCCTTCATTCCCTTGACTTTGTCGCAGAACGCATCCCAGTCCTTCTGGGAGAGCCACTCATCCTGGAGCAGGTAGAGCCCCAAATTCAGGGTGAGCTGTCCGCCGATCCAATACAGGAAGATGGTGGGCGCAAAGGAGGGATGGAAGCCCAGCACCGTAAAGGCGGGCATCCCTCCGGCAAACCGATCGCCGAAGTAGCCCGACAGGATGAAGCTGACCAGCCACAGCGCCGCCCAGATCAGCAGGGGATAGAGCAAAAACTGTTTGGAGACCTTTCCCTGCTTTGCCACGCCCAAGATCATATGCAGGAACATGAGCGCCACGCCCAGGCACATGCCGAGAACAAAGTGTCCTGTGGTTCCCGTGATGATGCAGGCGATCCAGAGGATTGCGATCAGTACGATCAGCAGGGTCTTATGCTTGGAAATGTCCATGCAGATACCTCCTATTCTCTTGTCCTCTTTTTGCTGCGGCCGCCCGCCGGCTGACGGCCGCTTTATGAAACATGAATCATGTTTCATATTTAAGCCAAACATACCACACTCCACTGGCAATGTCAACAAGTATTTTTTTCACCCCGCTCCCGCTCTTGTGTTTTTGACGAATCCCTCAAAAAGGGGACGGCACAGGCCTTTCCCTGTGCCGTCCCCCTTTTTCAGCCGGATTGCCCCAACCGGAAGCAAGCCCTATCGTGCGGATTTTTTCGCCGTACGACTATTTTCGCCCGGTGGATGTAAGAAATCCCACGGCCGTTCCGTTCGCCCTCGTGTCTCCCCTGCGTCAGTCTTCCGGCGGAAAGATCCCGTCAATGATTTTCATCGCCTCGTTTACCACATGATCCAGATCGCGCTCCTCCTTGAAGACCACCCAGTGCAGGCCGATAAAGTTGCTGATGCCCATCAATGCAAAGCTGAGCACCTCTGGATCAATGTCGGCCACCTCGCCCTTCTCCCGCGCCTTCTTCAGCTGCCCCACGTAAGCGGCGGAGAAATTGGCATAGTATTCATCGAAAAGGCTCCGGTCAATAAACAGGGACTCCCACGTGATATTGAACACATATTTGTGTTCCGCCACAAAGCCCAGCCAGGCCCGCAGGCCCTCCCGTTCCGCCGAGCGCCGGGTGGTACAGTTGGCCACCGCCAGGCTGATGTGCTTTCGGATCCGATGCCCGTATTGGGACAGCAGGTATTTATACAGCATCAGCTTGCTCTCAAAGTAAATGTAAAAGGTCCCGGCGCTGACCTTGGCCAGGTTCGTAATGTCGTTGATGGAGGTCTCATAGTAGCCCTTTTCATAGAAAACCTGCTCTGCGGCCTGGCAGATACGGTTCAGGGTCTCCTGTCCGCGGACGGTTTTGGGCTGATTGACCAACGCCTTTTCCGGAGTGATATCCATGCGCAACCTCTTCTGTAACCGTTTTTGTTGCTTTACCCCGGCGCTCGGGCCGGATAAAGCCGCCCTTCGCCGTTGCTCACAGCAGGGCCTAAAATGACAGCGTCCGCGCACAGAGTGCGCGGATGCGCGGCAAACTACCCGTTATTTTATTATTTTATCATGATGTGAATCAGGTTTCAAGTCCTGTGTTTCCCGATCCCTTTTACTCTATTTGTGCACCACTAAAATCTCCGGCAATTTGACCATATATTGAAAATAGTTTGCCTGCATGATAAAATACATGCAAGTATTAAAAAGTGACAAATCGGAATTTTATAACGAGGTAAAAGAATATGAATTACAAGGGATACGGAAAAGAGAATAGAGATGTAATTATTCTTTTACATGGTGGCGGTTTATCTTGCTGGAATTATCGAGAGGAAGCAGAAACGCTTCAAAATAAATTTCATGTCATTATTCCTATATTGGATGGTCACACAGGAAGTGATAATGGTTTTACAACAATTGAGGATAATGCAAAAGAAATCATTTCCTTTATAGATGAGAAATTTAAGGGTTCTGTGTTGCTAATAGGTGGGTTGTCTCTTGGCGGTCAGATATTGCTTGAAATACTGTCGCAGCGAGGTAATATTTGCGAATATGCAATTGTTGAGAGTACTTTGGTTATTCCTTCAAAGCTCACATATGCTATGATTAAACCAGCGTTTGGAAGTTGTTACGGATTGATTAGACATAAATGGTTCTCAAAATTACAATTTAAGTCGCTTAAAATAAAGCAAGAGTTATTTGACGATTATTATAAAGATACATGTGGTATTGCAAAACAAAATATGATTGCATTTTTGCAAGCAAATTCTCTGTATTCTATAAAAGAATCAATTGAAACGTGTACAGCAAAAGTCAAAGTATTTGTAGGTGAAAGAGAAAATGCTGCAATGAAAAAATCTGCACAAATAATCAATGAAAAACTGAAAAATAGTTCTTTGCGTGTTATGAGGAAAATGTATCACGGAGAGTTTTGGTCGTGTCAAGATTTTTTCGCACTTTAGTTTGCAAGCTCTGGCATGAATGGAGTCAGCCGGCAATGGAGGCATCCTCAATGGCGGCCTCCAGGTGCTTCATATTCATGTACTTTTTGTTGCCCCACTGGGAGCCAGCTACATGGCGTAGCCGGGCACAGACCAGCATAAGGGCAGAGTTGCCGTCCGGGAAGCTGCCCACTACACGAG
>CDZT01028122.1_pt1 | contig 20791 bp, 17 predicted proteins | sample 557531 | NCBI WGS metagenome assembly CDZT01 (sample SAMEA3182066, study PRJEB8094) | gut metagenome | biome: human; feature: gut; material: Stool; isolation source: human stools | place: Canada | collected 2013-03-05
TCAGCGAACCGATCCGCTACCCCGACTACCTCGGATCGGCCGACTACGCGACGCTCTACAACGAGGCGATGCTCAACGACAACCCCTCGCTCGCGGCCGACTCGCCTTCGCTCTTCACGCAGACGGCGATCGACAACTACCGCCGCGCCAAAGGCGACAACTCCGACGGACTGGGTTACAACTGGGATTATTTCGACTATGCGTTCCAGCCCTCGGTATTGCAGGATTACAGCCTCTCGGTACGCGGCGGCACGGACCGCGCCCGCTACTTCATCCTGGGAAGCTACTACAAGCAGGGCGGCAACTACAAGCACTCCAACTCCGACAACGCCAACAATTTCCTGCGCTATAACTTCCGCGCCAACGTCGACGTCGACGCCACCAAACGGCTGAAAATCTCGGTCGATCTGGGTGCCCGCGTGACGGAGTATACCTATCCCGGCGCCACGGCGGCCAACATCATCTCGCTGGCCAACACGCAGCCGCCCTACCTGCCGATCGTACTGCCCAACAACGGCAACGAAGTCAATCAGGGAGATTTCGAGGAGAACGGAGGCTACCTGCTCTACGCCGACAACGACTACCGCTACAACATGCTCGGTCAGTTGAGCCGTTCGGGTTTCAGCAAGCGCACGCGCCGCTACCTGCAAGGATCGTTCAAACTGAGCCACGATCTGGACTTCATCACCGAAGGTCTGAGCATCGCCGCGCAGTTCTCCTACGACACCTTCAACCAGCACACGATCAACAACAGCGTACCGACCCACAGCACAGGTAATCTGACCTACCCGGGCTACTCGACGTGGATGCTGCCCGAGGAGTACAGTATCGACGAGTGGAAGAACAACTCGGCCTATTGGATTCAGAACGGTTCCTACGTGACGGCCAACCAGCGCACCACCGACGACGCGCAGGGCAACAGCCTCAGCCACGCCAACCCCGAAGGGACGTCGCGTTTCCAGGCCCGACTCGACTACGCCCGCAAGTTCGGCGACCACAACGTGACGGCGATGGTACTCTACTACATGCAGAACAAGATCGTCGGCAAGGAGGTTCCCTATCGTTACATGGGTTTTTCGGGACGTGCGACCTACGACTACAAGAACAAATACCTCTTCGAATTCAACATCGGCTACAACGGTTCGGAGAACTTCGCACGCGGACACCGTTTCGGCGTATTCCCCGCAGGTTCGATCGGCTGGGTCGTCTCGCAGGAGGAATTCATGAAGAACGTGCGTTGGATCGACCACCTCAAACTGCGTGCATCGTACGGTCTGGTAGGTAACGACCAGATGGGGAGCACCCGCTTCGCCTACCTGCAATACTACACGTCGGGCAGCAACATGAACATCTACTTCGGCGAAGACAAGAAAGCATTCGGAACCACCCTCATCGAAGGCATCTTCGCCAACCCGTCGCTGACATGGGAGAAGGCACGCAAGTTCAACTTCGGTATCGACGCCGAGTTCTTCCACCAGCGGCTGACCCTCTCGGTCGACGTCTTCAAGGAGCACCGCTACGACATCCTCACCTCGCTCAATACCGACGATAAACTCGGCTTCCCCTATATCGTGGGACAGACCGCCCCGATCGTCAACTCGGGTATCGTGGACAACCGCGGTATCGAGTTCCAGCTCGGCTGGGACGGCCGCATCGGACAGCATTTCCGCTACTGGATCCGCCCGAACTTCACCTTCGCCCGCAACAAGGTGAAATTCTGCAACGAGATCAGCTACATCGACAACAACGGTCGCGACTGCCCGTGGCGCTACCAGACCGGCCGCCGCGTGGGTGAGAACTTCTGCTACATCTTCGATCACTTCGTCGCCGACCAGGACGAAGCCGATCGCCTGAACGCCATGAACGGCGGCAGCGGATTCGCAATCTGGGGCCCCGTACAACCGGGCGACGTGGTTTACAAGGACATGAACGGCGACGGCGTGGTCAACAACTACGACCGTGCGGCCGTCGGCAACCCCCGTACTCCCGAGATCCAGTACGGTATTCCGGTCGGGCTGTCGTACAAGGGATTCGATTTCAGTATGCTGTGGCAGGGCTCGGCGCTCTGTTCGGTGCAGTTGAGCGGCCCGGCCGTATGGGACTTCCCGCTCTACGACCAGTCGCGCACGGGCAAGGTGCGTAAGATGCACCTCAACCGCTGGACGCCCGAAACGGCCGCCACGGCGACCTATCCCGCCCTGCACTACGGCATCCACAACAACAACAAACAGCAGTATTCGAGCCTGTTCCTCTACGACGCTTCGTACATCCGTCTGAAAAACGTCGAGATCGGCTATACGCTGCCCAAGGCCTGGACGTCGAAGGCCGGCATCCAAAGCGTCCGCATCTACGCACAGGGACAGAACCTCCTGACGTTCGACCGCCTGGGCGACGTCGACATGGACCCCGAAATCAAGAACGGCGACGGAAGCTGGTTCCCCGTGCAGCGCGTCGTGAACCTCGGCATCAACATGACATTCTAACCATTCCAAAACATTCGAATCGACTATGAAAAACATATTGAAATACCTGCTCCTCTGCTGTTCGGCCCTGTCGCTGTTCGGCTGCGAGGACTACCTCGACAAGACGCCGCAGGGCGACAAGACGGAAGAGGATGTTTTCACCCGTTTCAACGAAACGGAACAACTTATCAACCGTCTCTATTTCTACGTGCGCGCCGCCGACCAGCCGCTGGTGCATATCCGCTATTTCAGCGACTCGGCGCTCGCCGACGAGTGCGAAGGTTCGTCGGCCGAGAACGGCTGGTCGAACAAGTTCAACGAAGGCGACTGGGAACCCGGTGCGGAACTCTACTCGAAATGCAACGCCACGACCGACGCCGGAGCCTGCCACACTTTCTGGCCTGCGCTCTATCAAGACATCCGCTGTGCAAACGTCATTCTCGAAGGTATCGAGAAATACAACACGCCCGACTCGCAGGTACACCCCGGAACGCTGTCGCAGCGTATCGGCGAGGTCTATTTCCTGCGCGCCTACCTGCACTACTGCGTGTTGAAGAGCTACGGCGAATGCCCCTACGTGGACTACACGGTCGACCCCAACAACCTGCCGAAATTCGAGCGCGAGAACGTCCACTCGATCGTCGAAAAGATATGCAACGACTGCGACAACGCCTTTTCGCGCGTTCCGGAGCGCTATCTGGCCGAGCAGTTCGGCCGTGTGGAGAAGGGTACCTGCCTGGCATTGAAAGCCATGGCGCGTTGGATCGCCGCCACGCCGCTCTACAACGGCTCGACGCTCAAAGGCGATAACCGCAACTACGCCTCCGAGTACCAGCGTTACGATCCCGCCCGCTGGGACGCTGCCGCCGCGGCAGCGAAGGCCGTCATCGATTTCACGACCAACACCGGCGAAAAACGCTATTCGCTCTACCAGGGAGCCGATAAGAGCAACACGACGAACTTCGGCAACGTAGACGAAAGCAACGGCAAGGTCTACACCCGTCTGTGGGAGTTGTTCAGCGGAACCGCCCGCTCGCTCGACGCCAAGAAATGCGAATGGATCTGGTTCTTCCTTCAAGCCAAGACCGTCGGTTATCACAACGACATGTATCCCCCCTCGTCGCAGGGACAGGCTCGCGAAGTTCCCGTACAGGAGCATGTCGACGAATACGAGGTAATCGGCCCCGACGGCTACGGCTATCCGATCTACGCCCTCAAAGAGAACCACAAGGCGCTCTACGGCGGTCTGATCTCCGAGGAGGATATGGCCAAGGCCTACGACGACGCCAACCCCTACGAGAACCGCGACCCGCGCTTCTACCGCGACATCACCTACCACGGCGCGATGTTCAAGGGCAAGTGGATCAACACCGCGACGGGTTCGGATGAGATCAACGCCGCAAACTCGACGACGACGGGCTACTTCACCCACAAATTCTTCGACGGCTACTACACCAAGGGCATGTCGGGCGACTGGAACATGGACGCTCCGCTGATCCGTCTGGCGACGATCTACCTCGTCTACGCCGAGGCCGTCACCCGTTCGAAGGGTGCGACGGACGAAGTCTACAACATGATGAACGACCTGCGCGCACGCTCGTTCATGGCTCCCATTCCGCCCGCTGCGAAGACCAACAAGGAGCTGCTGCTCGACTACATCCTGCGCGAACGCCGCGTCGAACTCTACCACGAAAAGAGCCGTTTCTTCTCCACGCGCTTCTATCTCGAACCGACCAGTCCGACCGAGTTGGCCAAAGAGTCGCAATGGAACGCATTACCCGGCAGCAACGACGAGAAGGCCCAGCAGTACTTCGCCAAGTACGGCGCCTATCCCAAGACCCAACACCGCATCTGCGGCATGAGGCCCGTGGAAGACCCCGACGGCAAGATCTCGGTAGGAGGCAAGAAATACCGCATGGAACGCTTCTGGAAGGAAGACCGCGTGTTCCTCGAAAAGCACTATCTCTTCCCGATCCCGACCGAAGAGCTGCAACGAGCTAACATCCAACAGAATCCGAATTGGTAAACAATCCTCAGACCAGATGTCCGGCGGACATCTGGTCTGAAATTAAAATGCAACTGCAATGAAAATGAATCCGATCTTCAATCTGTTGCGCCGCACGATGTTCGCAGCATTGGCCGCAACGACGATCGCCTGCGGCGGAGACGATCCGGTCGTCCCCCAACTGCCCGGCGGAGGCAATAACGGCCAGGATGGCACGGAAGAGGAGAAACCCGAGATCAAGCCCGACGAGGGCATCACCCTCTACGGACTGGTGAGCGACAGCGAAGGCAATCCCCTCGAAGGCGTCGTCGTCAGCGACGGTTACAGCGTCGTCGCCACCGATGCGAAAGGCGTCTACCAGATCGTGCGCAGCGCCAACGCCAAGTACGTCTTCATCTCCGCCCCGTCGGGTTATGAAATTCCCACGCAGGCGAATTACGGCTCCTACCAGGGAACCTACCAGGCGGCGAACTCGCTGACGGGCAGCAGCACGAAACCCTACCGCGCCGACTTCACGCTGACGAAACTCTCCCAGAGCGACACCCGCTTCCTGCTCTTCGGACTGGGCGATCCCCAGCCCGACAACGACGAGCATATCAAGCGTTTCCGCACGGAGACCGTGCCCGACGTCAAGAAGATCAAGGCCGACTACACGATCCCGACCGTCGGCATCGCGCTGGGAGACATCCTGGGCAAGGGCGACGCACAGACCTTCACCTCGATGAAGCGTGCGCTGGGCGAGACGGGCGTCCCCTTCTTCACCACCATCGGCAACCACGACAAGAGCTCGGTTGACTACACGGGCGACACCTATCGCGACGTGCTCGGCCCGCGGTGGTACTCGTTCAACCGCGGCGAAGTGCATTTCGTCGCGATGGACAACTGCCTCTTCTCGGGTCAGGACTACACCGGCGGCTTCACCGACGAGCAGGTGGCGTGGCTCGAAAAGGATCTGTCCTTCGTCCCCACGAGCAAGATGATCGTGCTCTACTACCACATCCCGCTGCGCGACACGAACTACCGCAACCGCCAGAAGGTGCTCGACCTGATTTCCAAATACCAGAACCCTACGCTGATGTGCGCCCACACGCACTATTTCCAGCCCTATCACATGCGCTCGCATAACCTCTTCGAACGTATCCACGGCGGTACGTGCGGCTATTTCTGGCGCTCGAACTGCGGCGGCGACGGCACGCCCAACGGCTTCATGGTCTACGAGATCGACGGAACGAAGATCATCGACACCTATTTCAAGGCCTCGCAGCGTCCCGACGATCATCAGATACGCCTCTATCACGGCGACGCCGTCTTCGCGGGGCCTTACGCCACCTACAAATACGATCTGGGGGCGGACGTCGTCGTAGCCAACGTCTTCGCCGCCGGCATGGACGGCACGACGTGGAAAGTGGAGCTGTCCGAGGACGGCGGCAAAACGTGGAGCGACATGAGCCCGATCGAGCAAAACTACGGCGACCGCTGGATTCGGGGATACCACATCGGCGTCGAACACCACCCCACCGAAAGCGGTACAAGCCCCTGCTATCACCAGTATCAGTACAAACTGAAAGATGCGGCCGCCACCGCCATCGAGGTGCGTGCGACCGACAGTTTCGGTCATGTCTACACGCAGGATACCTTCACTGCGGACAACGACTTCACGGAGGCGGAAAAATACTGACCGCACCCCTCCCGCACAAACGGACGGACTGCCTTTTTCAGGCAGTCCGTCCGTGTTTCCGAAACCGGCCTTAGCCTGACCGGCGAAGCGTGCCGAAAAAGATTCGTACCCGCAGCCGCCGTATTTTCAAGAAAAAACAGTACCTTTCTCAACCGGAATCGGACACCCGCTCCCGACCGAATCGGAACGGCTTTTGCACCGGACGCGGACAAAACGAAAGGCATTATGGAAAAAGTCATTCATCGGGCCGCCACGCGCGGCTACTTCGACCACGGCTGGTTACAGACGTTCCACACATTCAGCTTTGCGGATTACTACAACCCGCAACGGATTCATTTCGGTGCGCTGCGCGTGCTGAACGACGACACGGTGGCGGGCGGGGAAGGTTTCGGCTCGCACCCGCACGACAACATGGAGATCGTCTCGATCCCCCTGTCGGGCGAGCTGCGCCACGAAGACAGCATGGGCCACGGCGAAGTGCTGCGGCCGGGCGAAATACAGGTGATGTCGGCCGGTACGGGAATCGTCCACAGCGAATTCAACAACCTGCCCGACCGGGAGGTGAAATTCCTGCAAATCTGGATTTTCCCCGACCGTGACGGTTTGACGCCCCGCTACGAGCAGATCCGCCTCGCAAAGGCCGAACCCGACCGGCTGCGCCCGATCGTCGCACCGAAAGGAGAAGGCGGCGAGCACGTGGGGTGGATTCACCAGAAGGCATGGCTCTCGACGCTCGACCTGACGTCCGGCGCCGAAACGGATTACGAACTGCACGGCGCCAATCACGGCGTCTACCTCTTCGTGCTGGAAGGTGTCGTCGAAGCGGCCGGAGAGACGCTCCGCATGCGCGACGGCATGGGCATCCGCCGGACGGAACGTGTCGCGCTGCGGGGCATTGAGAATTCGCACCTCCTGTTGATCGAAGTACCGATGTAACGAAACGAAACTATAAATTCAATCATGCAAAACGAAACACCCGACTTCCCGACGCGCCTCGCCGCCTGCGCCCGACAACTCCGCCGCCACGGTTTCGAAGCCGTGTGCGTCACCGACCTGGCCGAAGCGGGCCGGAGGCTGCGCGACGAGATCGCCCGCTGCGCACCGCGGTCGATCTCTTACGGCGATTCGATGACGCTGCGCGCCACAGGGATCGTCGAAGAGCTGCGCAACGGCAGCCGCTATGAATTCATCGACGGATTCGATCCCGCCCTGCCGCGACCCGAACAGCTCGAAGTACGGCGCAAAGGATTGCTCGCCGACTTTTTCATGACGGGCGTCAACGCCGTCACGCTCGGCGGATCGCTCTATTGGGTCGACATGGTGGGCAACCGCACCGCGCCCGTGATCTTCGGGCCGCGCCGCGTAGTGCTGCTGGCCGGTCGCAACAAAATCGTCGATACACAGGCCGACGCCGAGCGGCGCGTCCAGCAGATCGCAGGGCCGAAGAACGTCGCACGCCACACGGGATTCCGCACCCCGTGCGCCGTGACGGGACTCTGCGCCGACTGCAACTCGCCGCAGCGCATCTGCAACTCGCGCGTATGGCTCGAACGGTGTTATCCCGCTGGACGAATTCTCGTGCTGCTGATCGACGAGGAGGCAGGACTTTAAGCCTCTTTCGCACGACGCAGCGACTCGGGCAACGCCAGCGAAATGCGGGTGCTGCTGGCCAACGCGCCGGCCAGTGCCAACGCCGCCGAGACATAGAGCGCCAGATGCGTGCTGTTCGACGGAAAGAGGTGGAAAAAGAGCGCCATGAGCGCCGCGCCGGTCGTCTGACCGATGAGCCGCGCCGTGGCGAGCATCCCGCTGGCCGAACCGCTGCGGTAGGCGGGCGCCGAAGCGATGAGGATGCTGTTGTTGGGCGATTGGAACAACCCGAAGCCCGCGCCGCACACCACCAGCCGCCAGATGATCGCCCCGTCGGTCGGATGGTCGGGCAGCAGGGCCAGCAACAACAGTCCGGCAGCCATGACCGTCAGTCCCACGCCGCCCAACACACCCGCATGGACGCGCTCGACCAGCAGCCCCGCCACGGGGGCAACGACGACGATCACGGCTGGCCACGCCGTGAGCAGAAGTCCGGTCTGGACGTCGCTGTAACCCAGCTCCTTCTGTAAGAAGAACGGCAGTGCCACCAAAGCCAGCATCTGTGCGACGAAGGAGCAGATCGACGTGAAAACCGAGAGCGAAAAGATCGGAATGCGCAGCAGATCGAACGGCAGCAACGGATAGGGTTTCCGGAGCTGGCTGCGCACGAAGAGATAACCCACCACGCAGAACGCCGACGCGCCGCAGGCCACGATGCGCGGATCGAGCCCGTGCGAAAAACCCTCGACCGAAGCGATCAACAGCCCGAAGGTCAGGGCGTTCATTACGCCGTCGCGCCAGTCGAAGCGACGGTCGGAGAGCCGGACGGGATTGTACGGCAGGAAACGCATGCTGAGCCAGACGGCCGCGATGCCGATCGGAATATTGATGGCGAAGAGCCAGTGCCACGACGCCATCGAAAGAATCGCGGCCGCGAGCGTCGGCCCCGCCACCGAGGCGATGGCCACCACCGTGGCATTGATGCCCATGCCGCGCCCCAACTGGTCGCGCGGGTAGATGATACGGATGATCGACGTATTGATACTCACCACAGCCGCACCGCCGAATCCCTGAATCACCCGCATGGCGATCAGCATTTCCAGCGAGCCGGCAAAAGCGCAGCCTACCGACGAGAGGGTGAAGAAGACGAGTCCGCCGATGTAGATGCGGCGGTAGCCGACGACATCGCCCAGCGTCGAAAAACTCAGCAGCGAAACGACGATCGCCAGCTGATAGGCATTGACCACCCAGATCGAATCGGCCGACGAGACTCCCAGCTCGTGGGCGATCGTCGGCAGCGCGACATTGGCGATCGTACCGTCCAGTACCGACAGCGCCACGCCGAACGTGACGGCCAGAATCGCCCACAGCCGGCGCGGCATCGGCAGCCCGTTCCATTCGGTATCGCCTACGATCTGTCCTGTCATGACTCCTGTGCTGCGTTATCAGTCGACAAAATTACAACTTTTCACCGGAAACGCCTGCTCAAAAACGGAAAATCGTTATCTTCGGCGTCAGCCGAAGATACTTCGCCTCGGCCATACAAATAAATTTGCATGGCGCACGGCTTAATCGTATCTTTGTTCGAACGCCGTCTTCGTCGGGCCGAACCGGACCGCCGCGTATCGGGCCGGAAACAGGGGAACGGCGATCGAAAACAGATGTTTTCCCCGAGCCGAGCGCAGAGGCGAACAAAATTCGGGCTATGCCGAGGCGAGAAAACGACTGCAAAAAAACAAACCATTTCGTCAAGCCGAGTGCAATCGAGTTTACTCGAATTGTCGAGGCGAGAAATGGACGAACGAAATTCAACATTTTTCCGTTAAAACCATTCAGCCATGAAAAACCTGCTTTTCGTCGCAGCCGCCCTGTTGGGAGCGTGCGCGACACAGCCGCCCAAGCCGGCGGCCACCCCCGTCGAGATGACCGAATGCATCGCACTCGCCGCACCTGCGGCCAAGGCCGGAGCGACGATCAACGAGGCGCTTGCCGCTCGCCGCTCGTGGCGGGAGTTCGGCTCCGAGAAACTCTCGCTCGAAGAGCTTTCGGGCGTACTGTGGGCCGCAGCGGGCGAGAACCGCACGGACGGAAAGCTGACCGCGCCGTCGGCACTGGCGCTCTACCCCATCACGGTCTATGCCATTTTCGAAGAGGGCATCTACCGCTACGACGGCCGCGAACAGACGTTGACCCGCGTAGCCGAGGGCGACCACCGCGCCGCCGCAGGACGCCAGCCCTTCGTGGCGACCGCACCGCTCAATCTGGTCTACATCGCCGACCTGCAAACCTACGAAGGCAAGGGCATCCCCAAAGAGAACGTACTGATGCTCTGCGCAATGGATGCCGCAGGTTATGCCGAGAACGTCAACCTCTACACCGCAGGCCATGCGCTGCGGTCGATCACGCGCGGCAGTGCGGCAGCCGACGAACTGCTCTCCCTGCTGCGGCTCGATCCGGCGCGCTACCGCTTCATCCTGGCGCAGTCGGTCGGGAAATAACCGGTGAAACCGTATGAAAAGAGGAGGGCTGCGACTTATTTGTCGCAGCCCTCCTCTTTTCGGAACGCACCTTTTTTAGAAACGATAGGAAGCGCCTACCGAAATAATCAGCGGATTGCTCCAATTCTTGTGCGTCTCGATCATGTACTTCAAGCCTGCGGTGATATCCCACCGGTCGGCTACCGCATAGTCGAACCCTGCACCGAGGTTGATGCCGGCCGACCAGTCGCCGAAATCATTGACGCTGATACCCGCCAGCGGATAGAGATTCCAACGGTCGGCTACGGGGAACAGGTAGTGTACGTCGCAATTCAGATCGATCGAACAGCCGTCGTGGCAGAGCAACGTCAGCGCCGGTTCCAGACGCAGCTGGTCGAGAACATTGTAACGCGCAGCGGCTCCGATGCCGAAAACCGTATCCGCATCCCACGCCGTGTAAATGTTAATACGCGGCATGATCGCCCAATCGCCCTTGTCCTGAGCCGAAGCCGTCGTCGAGATGCAGACGACAGCCGCAAGCAACAATAACAACTTTTTCATCTTTTTCTTATAGATTTAAAATTCCAGTTTCCAAAAATAGAAAAAATTTTGCCAAGTTGTTATTTTTTTCAATGGAATCCGCCTTTTTCAACACAAACGGCCCGCTTCGAAGCGGGCCGTTTGTGTATTCCGGACAAATCAACTACTTTCCGGTCAGCGCAGCGTGGGCGGCCGCCAGACGGGCGATCGGCACACGGAACGGCGAGCAGCTGACGTAATTCAGGCCGGCATAATGGCAGAACTCTACCGACGAAGGTTCACCGCCGTGCTCGCCGCAGATACCGCATTTGAGTTGCAGACGCGTGCTGCGACCTTTGAGCACGGCCTCCCGAACCAACTGCCCCACGCCGTTGCGGTCGAGGATCTGGAAGGGGTCGTTCTTCAAGATGCCCTTTTCGAGATAGACCGGCAGGAACTTGGCGATGTCGTCGCGCGAGAAGCCCAGCGTCATCTGCGTCAGGTCGTTCGTGCCGAACGAGAAGAACTCCGCCACCTCGGCGATCTGGTTGGCCGTCACGGCCGCACGCGGCACCTCGATCATCGTACCGACCATATAGTCGATCTTGTCGTTACGCTCGGCGAAGACCTCGTCGGCCGTGCGGTCGATGATATTCTTCTGGTAGCGCAACTCCTTGTGGTTGCCCACCAGCGGCACCATGATCTCCACATGCACGGGGATACCCGCCGCACGGACATTCATCGCAGCCTCGATGATGGCGCGCGTCTGCATCTCCGTAATTTCAGGATAGGTATTTCCCAGACGGCAGCCGCGGTGCCCCAGCATGGGATTGACCTCGCTCAGCTCCTCGACCTTGGCCGCGATCTTCTCGAAGGGTACGCCCATCTCCTTGGCCAGCTCGCGCTGCTCCTTCTCGAAATGGGGCACGAACTCGTGCAGAGGGGGATCGAGCAGGCGCACCGTCACGGGGTATCCTTTCATCACCTTGAAGAGGCCCTCGAAGTCGCCGCGCTGGATGGGCAGCAGCTTCGCCAGCGCCACGCGGCGGCCCGCCTCGTCGTCGGCCAGGATCATCTCGCGCACGGCCTTGATGCGGTCGCCCTCGAAGAACATGTGCTCCGTGCGGCACAGGCCGATGCCCTCCGCACCGAACGCGAACGCCTGCTCGGCATCCTTCGGCGAATCGGCGTTGGCGCGCACTTTCAGCACCGAATATTTACCGGCCAGCTCCATCAGCTTGCCGAAGTCGCCGCTCAGGTCGGCGTCGCGCGTGGCGACCTGGCCGAGGTAGACCTCGCCGGTCGAACCGTTGAGCGAAATCCAGTCGCCCTCCTTGATCGTATAGCCGTTGACCTCGATCGTGCGTGCCTTGTAGTCGATCTTCAACTCGCCGGCACCCGACACGCAGCACTTGCCCATACCGCGCGCAACGACCGCCGCGTGCGACGTCATACCGCCGCGTGCGGTGAGGATACCCGCAGCGTCGAGCATCCCCTTCAAATCTTCGGGCGAAGTCTCGATACGCACCAGCACCGCCTTTTGACCCGTCTTGGCCAACACCTTTTCGGCATCGTCGGCGAAGAAGACCACCGGTCCCGTCGCGGCGCCCGGCGATGCGGGCAAACCCTTGACGATCACCTCGGCGTGCTTGATCGCCGTCTTGTCGAAGACGGGGTGCAGCAACTCGTCCAGCTTGGCAGGCTCGCAACGCAGCACGGCGGTTTTCTCGTCGATCAGCCCCTCGCGCAGCATGTCCATGGCGATTTTGACCATCGCGGCGCCCGTGCGCTTGCCGTTGCGGCACTGCAACATCCACAGCTTGCCGTCCTGAATGGTGAACTCGATGTCCTGCATGTCGGTGAAGTACTTCTCCAAATGATGCTGAATCTCGTCGAGCTCCTTGTAGACGGCCGGCATCACCTCCTCCAACGAAGGATATTTCACACGACGCTCCTCCTCCGAAATATTCTGCGCCTTGGCCCAACGCTTCGACCCCTCGACGGTGATCTGCTGCGGCGTGCGGATACCCGCCACCACGTCTTCGCCCTGCGCATTGATGAGGTACTCGCCGTTGAAGATGTTCTCGCCCGTGGCGGCATCGCGCGAGAAGGCTACGCCCGTCGCCGAATTTTCGCCCATGTTGCCGAAGACCATCGCCTGTACCGACACGGCCGTACCCCACTCGGCAGGGATGTTGTTGAGCTTGCGGTAGAGAATGGCACGCTCGTTCATCCACGAACCGAAAACGGCGCACACGGCACCCCACAGCTGATCCCACGGATCGGCGGGGAAATCCTCGCCCGTCTGCTTCTTGACGGCGGCCTTGAACGCAGCGACCAGTTCTTTCAGATCGTCGGTCGTCAGTTCGGTATCCTGCTTCACGCCGCGTTTGGCCTTCTGCTCCTCGATGAGCACCTCGAACGGATCGTGATCCTCCTTCGTCTGGGGCTTCATACCCAGCACCACGTCGCCGTACATCTGTACGAAGCGGCGATAGGAATCCCATGCAAAACGCGGATTGCCCGTGCGCTTGGCCACAGCCTCGACGGCCACGTCGTTCATGCCGAGGTTCAGAATCGTATCCATCATACCCGGCATCGACGCGCGCGCGCCCGAACGCACCGAGACCAGCAACGGCATGGTCTTGTCGCCGAAGCGCATGTTCGTGAGCTGCTCGATGTGTTTCACCGCACGCTCCACTTCGGGGCGCAGCAACTCGATGACCTTATCCTTTCCGTGAGCGTAATACTCCGTACATACCTCCGTCGTGATCGTAAAGCCCGGGGGAACGGGAATGCCGATGAGATTCATCTCGGCCAGATTGGCACCCTTACCGCCCAGCAGCTCGCGCATCTTGCCATTTCCTTCGGCGGCCTTGTTGCCGAAGGTATAAACACGTTTTACATCTGCCATAATTCCTAAAAAATTTAACTATCTTAAAGTTTATTCGTTGTTATTTTTAACTTCTTCCTACAAAGGGAGTGCGAATATAATATTTTTTTCGTGACGGGCCAAAGATTTTCACCGGAAATAACAGAATACCGGCAAATTAGCGCCCGGCCCGCCCTCGTACCGCCGGCGGGTATAGGTCGCCCACGGCGCTTCGCCCGACGGATCGAACAGCCAACGACGGGCGTACACATCGCCGCGAACTACACGGAACGCCGTATCGATCAACACGTTGCTGCGCATTTCCCAGCGATTCCCCGCACGTCGCGTACCCCGTCCGGCACGGCGTGCCGCCTCAAGGGGTTCCGACAGTCCGCAGCGCTGCGGCTCGGCACCCGCCGTGCGCCCCGCGACCAGCAGCCGTTCGTCGGGATGCAGCCGGCGGTGCTCCTCGATCTTGTAGCCGATATAGCGGTCGCTGGCGCTCATCAGCAGGCACACGCGCCCTGCTCCGCGCAGTTCGCCCGCCGCCGTCATCCAGAAATGGCCCGCCTCCACCCTGTCCGGGAAGAAGCGGTCGCCGAAGTAAAACAGGGCGAAATCCAGTCCGTTGTAGCTGTCGGTCGTGCGAAACAGGTAAGCGTAGTCGCCCTTGCAAGCCGCCGCCACGTCGCGCACCACCGATTCGTTCTCGACGCCGTACAACCCAACGAGCGGCAGTCCCAGCGAGTCGATCACGGCGGCCGTCTGCATCACTTTGCGACGGTAGCGTTCGCCCGTCCAGCGCATCTCTCCCTGCGGCAGATAGCGCGTATCGTTGCCGAACGGCGACGGCACCGTGTCGTAGAGGCAGTCCGCATCGTAAAAGGCCACGCCGTGCGGCGGCTGCGCGCGAACCCGAAGCCCTGCGGCCAGCAGGCAGAAACCCGCCATACATCCCACTATGATCCGTAACTTCGGCACGTTCGACGATTTAGCGTAGGTAAAGATAGTAAAAAACGGGAATCCCGCAAGCGACGGCTCAAAAAAATCGCGCCGGCTTTCGTGCCCGACCGCCCTCCGCACGCGGCAACGGAGGCGAACGCCGGACATCGGCCCGACGAATATCCCCGCACGATTTGCCGTTCCGGAAATTAAACCTATCTTTGACGCAAATAAACACGCTGGATGTACGATACGTTTTTCAAACCGGATTCGGTTTCATAGGAATCCGCCCACCGTCGCGGATTCCGACACATCGGGTTCCCGAACCTTCCGTTCGGAGAAATTTTTCATGTTATCCATTCATTCGCATCCGAAGGATCCGCTCGGCAGCTCCCCGCAGATGCACAAATACAAACAACGACAATGAGTAAAGAGTATAACCTGATCTCCGACTTCGACTACCGAATCATCGCAGCGTTTTTCGCCGGTCTCGACCGGCAAGGCCCGGGCGACGACGCCCAGACACGCCGCGCGCTGAGCTTCATCGACGGACTGCCGCCCCGTCCCCGTATAGCCGACATCGGCTGCGGCACCGGACGCCAGACGGCGGTGCTCGCATCGGCGCTCGACGGCCCCGTCACGGCCGTCGACCTGCTGCCCGAAATGATCGAGGGATTGCACCGGCGAATGGAGACCGAAGGCCGGACGGAGCAAGTCACGGGCATCGTCGCCTCGATGCTGTCGCTGCCCTTCGCCGAGGCGTCGTTCGACCTGCTGTGGGCCGAAGGTTCCATTTACAACATCGGCTTCGAGAAGGGGCTGACCCAGTGGCGGCGGTTCCTCAAACCCGACGGGTTCATCGCCGTCACGGAGTGTTCGTGGCTATCGTCCGCACGGCCCGACGAAATGGGATTCTTCCGCGACAACTTCCCTGAAATCGACGACATTTCGGGCAAAATCCGCTGCATGGAACGGGCCGGATACCGTCCCGTCGCCCACTTCATCCTGCCCGATTCCTGCTGGACGGAAAACTACTACGAACCGGCAGCCGCCCGCGCACGGGAATTTCTCGCAACCTACGACGACGCCCCTCTCGCCCGACATTTCGTCGAACGATTGGAAGAGGAGATCGAGCAGTACCGTCGCTACGGCCGTCGTTACGGCTATGTCTTCTACATCGGGCAACGGACAGAGTGATCATCCGTATGCACACGCACAGCGAGGGCCGGCAACATTGGTTGCCGGCCCTCGTTCCGTTCAGCCGCTACCGGTCGATCACTCCCGAACCGACCAGCGTCTCCCCGTCGTACCAGACGGCGAACTGGCCGGGCGTGACGCCCCGCTGGGGCTCGTCGAAAAGCAGATACCCGCCCTCGTCGCACACGACGAGTTCGGCGCCCTGCAACGGCTGGCGGTAACGGATACGCACTCGGAAACGCCGCCGCTGCCCCGCCCGCATCCGCTCGGCGGGGTCGATCCAGTGCAGGTCGCCGGCCTTCATGAAGAGCGCCTTGCGGTAGAGCCCGGGGTGCGCGTCGCCCTCGCCGACATAGATCACGTTCTGCCCGACGTCGGTGGCCAGCACGAAGAGCGACTCGCGGCGGCCGCCGATCCCCAGCCCCTTGCGCTGGCCGATCGTATAGAAATGGGCCCCGTTGTGCTCGCCGATCTTCTTGCCGTCGCGCACGGTGTAGCGCCACGGCTCGGCCAATGCCGGAAGGTCGTCGGGAGCCGCTGTGCGGGCGTATTTCGGCCAGTCGGCCCGTATCTCGTGGACGTTGCCCCGTTTGGCCGCGAGCTTCTGTTGCAGAAAAACCGGCAGGTCGACCTTGCCGACGAAGCAGATGCCCTGCGAATCCTTGCGCCTGGCCGTAGCCAGGTGCTGCTCTTCGGCGATGCGCCGCACTTCGGGCTTGGTAAGCCCCCCGACGGGGAAAAGCGCCCGCGACAGCTGCTCCTGCGACAACTGGCAGAGGAAATAGCTCTGATCCTTGTTGCCGTCGACGCCCGCCAGCAGGCGGTAATGCTCCGTGCCGTCGGCCGCCGCGACGCACTCCCGCCGGCAATAGTGTCCCGTCGCCACGAAATCGGCCCCCAGCCGCAACGCCTCTTTCAGGAAAACGTCGAACTTGATCTCGCGGTTGCACAGCACGTCGGGATTGGGCGTGCGTCCCCGTTCGTACTCGGCGAACATGTAATCGACCACCCGCCGCCGGTACTCCTCCGAGAGGTCGACGACGTGGAAGGGAATGTCGAGCCGCCTGGCGACCAGCTCGGCGAACACGCGGTCGTCGTGCCACGGGCAGTCGCCTTCGAGCGTACCCGTCGTATCGTGCCAGTTAATCATGAAGAGGCCCACCACCTCGTAGCCCTGCTCTTTGAGCAGGTAAGCCGCCACCGAGGAGTCGACGCCTCCCGAAAGTCCTATGACAACGCGCTGCATGGTCTTCACTTCGAATTTTTCAGTCGTTCAGCGACAGCAGCCCCTCGGGCAGCGTCATCCGCAGGCGCCGGCCCTCGAAATCGATCCCCGCAATGAACTCCCCGACGGCCGGCACGAGGTATTCGCGCCCGTCGATCGTCACGCCCAGCAGCGGATTGGCCTCGCTGTCGTAATAGTCCGTCATCTCGCCCTGCCGGCCGTCCACGTCGGCGGCGAATCCGATCAGATCCTCCATATAGAACTCATCGTCGGAACGCTCTTCATCGGCCTCGACGAAGAGTTCGCGCCCCACCAGTTCGGAGGCTCGCCGCGCCGTATCCCAGTCGGCGAACTCCGCCAGCGCGCCCGCGGCTCCGCGACGCTCGAACCGCTCGCACCACAGCGGCACGTCGAGCGAATCGATGCGCACGAACAACGGCTCCGACTCCGGCACGAAATCCTCCGGAAACTCCGCATAGAGCGCCACGACGACGCCTCCGCCCCGTTCGGCGCCGAACAATTTGGTCACTTTGGCAACAGGTAACAACATAACGATCCGGAATTAAATTTCAGCAATCGACGATCGATGCGGCCCCGTCCGAACGGACTCGACAGCCATGCTGCCGACCGGAAGCCCCCGCCCGACCTCGTATGCTCCGTCACGAAAATTCCCTCCGACACCCTCGCAGGGTATCAGAGGGAATTCCCTATCCAATAATCGAAAAGCCTTATTCTGCGGCAGCCTCGCCCTCGGCAGGTGCTTCGGCGGCTTCGCCCTCGGCGGCAGCCCCTTCGGCCTCAGCGGCGGCAGCGGCTTCGGCAGCCTTCTTCTCGGCGATCGCCTTCGCACGCTCCTCCTTCACCTTGGCCTCGGCAGCCAGACGTGCCTTCTCGGCAGCCTTGGCGTCGGTGGCGAGCTTCGACTCCTTCGAAGCGATCTTGCCCAGCTTCTCCTCCATCCACTTGTTGAACTTGGCCTCGGCATCCGACTCCGAGAAAGCGCCCTTGGCTACACCGCCCAGCAGGTGCTTCTTGTAGAGTACGCCCTTGTACGAAAGAATCGCACGGCAGGTGTCCGTGGGTTGCGCGCCTTTCATCAACCAATCCAGAGCCCGTTCGAAATTGAGCTCGATCGTAGCAGGATTCGTAATCGGGTTGTAGGTACCCAATTTCTCGATGAACTTGCCATCACGTGGCGCTCTGCTATCTGCGGCAACGATATGATAGAAAGGCGCAGCTTTCTTTCCGTGACGTGCCAAACGAATTTTAACAGCCATTTGCTTGTAAAAATTTAATTGTTAATCAGTTATTAAAAGCGCAAAACCCTCGCGGACTTTGCAGCGGGGCAAAGATAGCAAGAATTTTCCACGCGGCCAAATTTCCGCCGGCCAAAAACGCCGCCGACCGGAGCCCCCTAAACGACACCTCCGCAAGCGTGTTCCGAGCCGCAGTCCCGACGGCCGCACGCACGCCCACCATCTCTGCGGAGGGCCGTACACCGCTCGCTCCTGCGTGCCGGAGACCGACTCCGTGCACCGGCAGCCGTCGCAGGTTCAGTACTCGACCTTGTCCTCCTTCCGCTCCCACAGCCGGAAGGCCTGCAACGCCTCGGCGCGCATCATCTCCTCGGAGGGAACCGTCCGCCGCGACGGGGCGAGCGGGATCTGGTCGTAGATAAACGAATCGTCGAAGCCGATCCGCTTGGCGTCCTCGCGCGTATTGGCGAAATAGATCTTGCGGATGCCGGCCCAGTAGATCGCGCTCAGGCACATCGGGCACGGTTCGCAGGAGGAGTAGATTTCGCACTCCTCCAGCTTGAAATCCTTCACCGCGGCGCAGGCGGCGCGAATGGCCGAAACCTCGGCATGCGCCGTGGGATCGTTGAGCAGCGTGACGGAGTTCGTCCCCGTGGCCACCACCTCGCCGCGACGCACGACGACGGCCCCGAACGGGCCGCCGCCCTCGGCGACGCTCTTCTCGGAGAGCGCGATCGCCAGCTCCATAAATTTGTTTTTCGAACCGTTCATGTTTTCGATCTTTAAAACGGGGGATGATCCACCGATACAAATATAGGGATTTTCGCTATATTTGCAAAAAGAAGCGCACTATGCATCCATCGGATATTATCGGCTCGATCGCCGCCATCGCCATGGTCTTCGGGTACCTGCCCCAGACCGTGCGTACCGTTCGCACCCGCTCCACCGACGACATCGCCACGGGCACCTTCCTGATGATGGGGTTCGGCTCGGCCTGCTTCGCCGTGCAGGGCATCCTGACAGGCAACATCCCCCTGTTCGTCACCAACCTCCTCACGACGATCATGAGTTCGATCGTCTTCGGGATCAAGATCTACAACGACTATTTCAAAAAGAGACGGTAGACGCCCGTCGCACGACATCGATGAAAACCTATGATTTCGACCGGATCGTCGACCGGCACGGCACGAACGCCGTAAAGTACGACGCGCTGACCGACGTGTTCGGCAGCAAGGAGCTGCTGCCCCTGTGGGTGGCGGACATGGACTTCGCAACGCCCGATTTCATCCTCGACGCACTCCGGCGGCGGCTTGACCATCCCGTGCTGGGCTATACGCAACTGCCCGACGACTACTGGCCGCAGATCGCCGCGTGGATCGAAGCCCGCCACGGCTGGCGTCCCGATCCGGCGTGGATGCGCTTCATTCCCGGCATCGTCAAGGGTATCGGCATGGCAGTGCTGGCACTTACCCGTCCGGGCGACAAGGTGGTCATCCAGCCGCCCGTCTACCACCCCTTCCGGCTGGTCCCCGAACAGATGGGACGCCGCGTGGTCTGCAACCCGCTGCGGCGCACAGGCGACCGCTACGAAATGGACTTCGAGCAGCTCGAAGCCCTTCTGGACGACGACTGCCGGCTGCTGCTCCTCTCCAACCCGCACAATCCCGCGGGCATCGTCTGGCCGGAGGAGACGCTGCGCCGGCTGGCCGCGATCTGCGACCGCCGCGGCGTCGTGGTCGTCTCGGACGAGATCCACTGCGACATGGCGCTCTACGAGCATCGTCACCGCCCCTTCGCATCGGTCAGCGACGCGGCGGCGCATTGCAGCGTCACCTTCGGCGCCCCGACCAAGACCTTCAACATCGCCGGCGTGGTCAGTTCCTACGCGATCGTCCCCGACGAGGCGCTGCGCCGCCGCTTTTTCGGCTGGCTCGAAGCGGGTGAGTTCCACGAGGCGCCCCTGCTCTCGGTCGTCGCTACCCGGGCGGCTTTCACGCCCGAAGGCGACGCATGGCGGCGGCAGATGCTGCGGTACGTCGAGGCGAACGTCGACTTCACCGACGACTTCCTGCGGCGATACGTTCCCCGCATTCGGGTGATCCGCCCCGAAGCGTCGTTCCTCGTCTGGCTCGACTGCCGGGAACTGGGGCTGGCGCACGATGCGCTCGTCGACCTCTTCGTCGCACGCGCCGGACTGGCGCTCAACGACGGCGAGATGTTCGGCCCCGGCGGCGAAGGACACATGCGGCTGAACATCGGGCTGCCGCGCATCCGGCTCGCCGAAGCGCTCGAACGACTGCGGGCGGCGGTCGACGCACGCTGAGGCCCGTTCCGGCAGACGTTCCGACCTGCACTGCGGCAGACGCCGCTTCGCGCCATCGCGATCCGCCCTCCCATTACCGTACCCCGCCGCCGCGATTCTCCGCCGGGTGGGTTTGGAAAGTCGGTGTATTTATATTACTTTTGTGCCGCAAAACGTACTGCATCCGATACGGACGGACGGTTCCGTAGCTCAGTTGGATAGAGCAACAGCCTTCTAAGCTGTGGGTCTTGGGTTCGAATCCCAAC
>CDZT01008811.1_pt1 | contig 20607 bp, 20 predicted proteins | sample 557531 | NCBI WGS metagenome assembly CDZT01 (sample SAMEA3182066, study PRJEB8094) | gut metagenome | biome: human; feature: gut; material: Stool; isolation source: human stools | place: Canada | collected 2013-03-05
GTAGGGGTCGATGCCCACATCGACCCGGCGGGATAACCTGTTTTTACGGAAATCTCCGGCGAATTCGATACTTCCCTTGGGGCGATGTGGGCATCGCCCCCTACGCATCTTTGGGAAGGTTTTCGCAAATCGTGATTTTTTGAATCATGTAAGGGGCTGCAAGCTGCAGCTCTTTTTTGTTTGCCTCTTGGCAGCTTATACCCCTATAAGTATTGTATGCGCATACCCCATATGGTGTATTAAAGAAGCGGTTCGACATGAAAAAGCTGATAGAAAAGCTGGAGGCGCTTTTGGAGCTCGGCGACATCAAAAAAGATGTGACGCTGCTGGCGCTGTCCGGCGCGGCGGTCATTTGCAGCCTGTGCGGCGTGCGGATTGGCGGCCTTCTTGAGGAGCTGACCGTTGCAAAGGCGCGCGCGGGCATTGAAAAGCTCTTGCACCTCACGCCGCAGACGGCGCGCGTGGTATCAGGCGGCGAAGAGAAAATCATTCCCGCCGAAGAGGTTCAGGCTGGAGAGATCCTCCGCGTCCTTCCCGGCGAGAGCATCCCGGTCGACGGCGTGATCGTCTCCGGCCAGACCTCTATCAATCAGGCGGTCATGACGGGCGGTTCGCGGGCGCTTTGGTGCTGGCCGATACGCTGCGGCCGGACAGCGAGCAGATGCTTGCACGGCTCAAGGAGCTTTCGGTGCAGCCGGTTCTGCTCACGGGCGACCATGAGGCGGTAGCCAATACGATTGCAGCGAAGGTCTGCATGATCGGAGACGGTGTCAATGACGCGCCCGCGCTCAAAAAGCGGCTGTCGGCATTGCGATGGGCGGCGTAGGAAGCGACATTGCCGTTGACGCGGCGGATATCGCGCTGGTAGACGATGAGATTCGCGAGCTTCCGCATCTGGTGGCGCTCTCGAAGCGGATGATGACGACGATCAAGCTCAATATGACGTTCTCCATGACGCTCAATTTTATCGCGATTATCCTCGCCATGACGGGCACGCTCAGTCCCGTCGTCGGCGCGCTGTTTTCCATCTCTCAGGAAGCGCCCGTCTCTGCCTTTAGCGTGTCGAGCGCGCGCTTGGTGTCGCAGTCATAGAGCTCTTCGGGTGGAATTTCAACGAGGCGAAGCAGGTCTTCGTGCTGCCGAATGACGCGGCTGCCGCCGGTGTCGCCCGTGAGCGCGAGAAGCTCGGGGAAAAATTTTTTCGGAAAGATGCAGGGGTTGCCGCGCTTGCCGTTGTGGGCGGCTCCGACGATGCAGCCGGGCTCGCGCGTCCAGCGCTCGGCCACCGCGCAGACGGAGTTCGGCTGCAGAAGCGGCTGGTCAGCTACCATATATAAAATTGCGTCGCAGTCCGCCATTGCCTGCGTCCCAAGAAAAATCGTTCGGCTCACGCCGAGCTCCGGCGTCCGGTTTTCGATCGCGTCGAAGCCGTACGCCTTTGCCAGCGCTAGCGCCCGATCGTATTGGCTCACGACCGTCACGCGGGAGAAGCATTCTGTTGGGACGGCCAGCAGCGCAAGCTCCAGAAGCGACGTTCCGCGATATGCGGCGAAGAGCTTGTTTTCTCCAAAACGGTTGGAGTTTCCGGCCGCCATGATGAGGCAGCCGAGTTTGGATGCGCTTGCCATGGTAAAAACCTCCGTGATTTTTTACAAATAAGTATAGTTGTTTTTGAACAATTATGCAAGGAAGCGCCAAAAATTTCGGCAATTCCGAAAAAATCGTTATACTGAAAATAGGACAATGCTTTTGCTTCCGATTTTTTTTCGGGTGTGCTAAAATTATTTCAGAATACACGGGTTGTTGGCAAAAATGCGGCCTGCGCACACCTGTGCGATAGAAAATTGGAGGTCAGAGTATGAGCATCGTAGGCAAAAGCGAGGTTCGTGTCGACGCGTTTGACAAAGCGACCGGCAGAACCAAATATTACGAAGACCGGATGCCGGCCGGCGCGCTGTACGCGCGGATCAAGCACTCGGAAATTGCCCATGGCTACGTCAAGTCCATCGACGTCTCAGCAGCGGAGGCCATTGAAGGCGTGGTCAAGGTGCTGACCTGCTTCGACGTGCCGGACATCGCCTTCCCGACGGCAGGTCATCCGTGGTCGATGGATCCCGGGCATCAGGACGTTGCCGACCGGCACTTATTGAACCGCCATGTGCGCTACTATGGCGACGAGGTCGCGGTCGTCATCGCGGAAAACGAGGTCGCGGCGATGCAGGGCGTGCGCGCTTTGAAGGTCGAGTACGACGTGCTGCCGTTCGTGCTGGACGTGCAGAAAGCGATGGAGCCGGATGCACCGCAGATCCACGAGGAATGTCCGGGAAACGTCTTAAAGCACACGTCCATGGCCAAAGGCAACTACGACGAAGCCATCAAAGAGCCCGGCCTTATTAAGGTCGAGGGCTGGTATGAAACGCCGATGGTGCAGCACTGCCACATTGAAAACCACGGCTGCTTTGCCTACGGCGAAAACGGCCGCATCACCGTCGTTTCCTCGACGCAGATCCCCCACATCATCCGCCGGATCGTCGGTCAGGCGCTGGGAAGACCTTGGGCAGATATTCAGATCATCAAGCCCTATATCGGAGGCGGCTTCGGCAACAAACAGGACGCGCTCTATGAGCCGCTTTGCGCCTGGTGCTCCACGCAGGTAAACGGCCGGTGCGTGCGCATCGACTGCGCAAGAGAGGAGACGTTCGTCTCCAACCGCGTGCGCCACGCCATCCGGTTCCACATCATCACATGGCTGCATCAGGACGGCTCGATTGCCGCCAGAAAAATCGAGTGCTTCTCCAATCAGGGCGCATATGCGTCGCACGGCCACTCGATCGTCGCCAAGGCCATGGGCTCGTTCCCGCAGATCTATCCGTGCGCAAACTTTGAGGGCGATGCCTACACCGTCTACACCAACCGCCCCGTTGCGGGCGCGATGCGCGGCTACGGCATGCCGCAGGCCTCGTTCGCGGACGACGCAAATATTGAAGATTGCGCGAAAGCTGTCGGCATGAACCCCCTTGAGTACCGCAACAAGTACATCATGCCCAAAGGCTTTGAAGATGGCTTCTCGCACAACGTCAACTACTACGATTCCTTCCGCGACTGTATGGAAAAAGGCCGCGTAGCGATCGATTACGACAGAAAGATCAAGGAATATCAGAACCAGACCGGCCCCGTTCGCCGCGGTATCGGCATGGCGGCCTTCTGGTATAACACCGCGGTCTATCCCATTTCGCTCGAAACGTCGTCCAACCGGATGCAGCTGAATTTGGACGGCACCGTCACGATGCAGTGCGGCGAAACAGAGATCGGCCAAGGTGCGGACACCGCATACTCGCAGATGGCGGCAGAGGTTCTGGGCCTTTCCAGCTACCGCGACGTACACGTTGTTTCCTGTCAGGATACCGACATCACCCCCACGGGCCTTGGCGCGTATGCGTCCCGGCAGACCTATGTTGCGGGCTTCTCGATTCGGCAGACGGGCGAGCTGCTCAAGAAAAAAATTCTCGCCTATGCGTCGAAGCTCACGCGGCAGATGGCTGAAAACATGGACATCCGAAACAGCAGCATCGTCCGCACCACAGACGGCAAGGTCCTCATGAGCCTCAAGGAGCTCGCAATGACCGCGCAGTATAACGCCGCCGACTCCGAGCATATTACGGCCGAGTCGACGTATACGATCCGCAACAACGCCTATTCCTTTGGGTGCAGCTTTGCGGAAGTCGAGGTCGATATCCCGATGTGCAAGGTCAAGCTCCTGCGGCTTATCAATGTCCATGACTGCGGCAAGCTCATCAACCCCGCGCTCGCCGAGGCGCAGGTCCACGGCGGTATGTCGATGGCCATCGGCTATGGACTTTCCGAGCAGCTGCTCTTCGATGAGAAGACCGGCCGGCCGCTCAACAACAACTTGCTCGACTACAAGCTCTCGACGTTCATGGACCATCCGAATCTCGAGGCGCTGTTTGTCGAAAATCCCGAGCCGACCTCGCCGTTCGGCACGAAGGCGCTCGGAGAACCGCCCGCCTGCTCCGGCGCGCCCGCCATCCGCAACGCCATCTTGCAGGCCACCGGCGTCGCCATCGACACAACACCAATCACGCCGCATGTTCTGTACGCGGAATTCTCGAAGGCAGGCCTGATTCACGACGAATGGGCAGAGGAGGGGAAATAAGCTATGTATGATATGAAAGCGCTCTATGAAGCGACAAGCGTAGAGAACGCCATTGAGCTGCGCCTTGCACACCCGGAAGCCCAGATCATCGCGGGCGGCACGGATGTTCTCGTGCAGATGCGAGAGGGAAAGCGCGCGGGAAAAGAACTGATTTCGATTCAGGGATTGGATGAGATCCGCGGGATCTGTCTGGATGAAAACGAGGCCATCCGCATCGGAAGCCTCACGACATTCTCGCATATTACGCGCGATCCGATCATTCAGAAGTATATAAACGTCCTCGGAGAAGCTGTCGACATGGTCGGCGGCCCCCAGATCCGAAACGCCGGCACCATCGGCGGCAACACCTGCAACGGTGTGACGTCTGCCGACTCTGCGTCTACCCTTCATGCGTGGGAGGCGATCATCGAGCTGACCGGCAAAAACGGCAAGCGCTATCTTCCCATCAAGGACTTCTACATCAAGGCCGGTACGGTTGATATTAACGTCGCCGACGGCGAGATTCAGACGGCGATCCTTATTCCGAAGGAATCCTACGACCGCACGGCGGGCTTCTACATCAAGTACGCCATGCGAAACGCGATGGACATCGCAACGACGGGCTGCTCGGTCAACTGCCGGCTGTCCGACGATAAAAAGACGTTCGAGCGCGTGCGCATTGCCTACGGCGTAGCGGGTCCTGTCCCCATGCGCGTTCCGAGCGCGGAAGCGGCCATCAACGGCAAGGAAGTAACGCTTGAGAATATCGAGACGTTCTCGAAGACCGTTCTCGAGGACATTCACCCCAGAGATTCGTGGCGCGCCAGCAAGGCCTTCCGCCAGCACATCGCGGTCGAGATGGCCAAGCGCTGCCTCATGGAATCGGTCAAACGCTGCGGAGGTGACGTGTAATGGCACAGTATAAGATTGTAAGGTGCACAATCAACGGCAAAAAACGCGAGCAGATCGTAGACGTGCGCGCGAGTCTGACCGACATGATCCGCAACAATTTCCACCTCACGTCCGTCAAAAAGGGCTGCGAGGTCGGCGAATGCGGCGCGTGCACGGTGCTCATCGACGGCGAGGCGATCAACTCGTGTCTGTACCTTGCCGTGTGGGCCGAGGGCAAGGAGATCATCACCCTCGAGGGCCTCATGAACCCCGACGGAACGCTCTCCGATATCCAGAAGGCCTTTATTGACGAGACAGCCATCCAGTGCGGCTTCTGCACACCAGGCTTCATCCTGACGGCGACCGAGATTCTGAACGCAGGCGTCGAATACACGGACGACGAGCTGCGCAAGCTCCTGTCCGGACACCTGTGCCGCTGCACCGGCTACCAGAACATTTTCAGAGCCGTCAGAAAGACGATGCTCAAAAGACTCGGCAAGGATGCTGCGGCAGAGCTGGTAAAATAACAGAACAGAAGACCATCCGCGGGCTGTCCCGCGGGCGGTCTTGCACGTTAATGCAGGCTGTGATATGCTGAAAAAAACATCGCGGAGGTGCAGGATGAAAAAGCTGAAAGAGATGTTCTTTTCGGAACGGGGCATGGGAATTGTCAACATGCTGTTCTGCCTTTCTCTGCTAATTCGTGTAGGCTGGCTGACGGTGATGACCTACCTTGTATGGGCTGCGTATCTCGTCTTTTGCATAAAACACGCCGAGTCCAAGGCGAGCAGGATCATAAGCACCGTATTTTTGGTGTTTGCAGCCGTCCTCGCCTGCGTGAACCTGTACTTTATGTTCTGAACATCCAAGTTCCCCCATAATCATCGAGCGCCCCGGACTTTCGTCCGGGGCGCTTTGCATCTTAATGCGCGGTGACAACTTGCCTCATCACGGAAAGAATCTCCTCACGTATCGCCTGCGCGTCGCAGCTCGTCGCGGCAAGGCAGGTATCGCCCGCTTCCGGGATGGTCTGCCCCAGATGCTCGCCGTCTTCCAGACAGACGGTCATCCGGCATTTCATACACGTGAAAAGCTCCGGCCGCCAGAGATAGACCGCGCAGATCGCGTCGTGGATCATCATACCGTCGATGTTGTGTACCTGCCTGTAAACGTCCGCGTAGCTTGACAGCATCGCGGGGACAATTTTTCCAAGCTCGGTCGGCGCGCGCAGAAGCTCGATGTCCGAGCGCGGCTGGTAGCAGAGGTTCGTCGCATCAAGTCCGATCATGACGGTTTTCACGCCGCTTGAAAAGACGACGCTCGCCGCTTCCGGGTCTGCGACGATGTTGAACTCGGCGTACCTTGTTGCGTTGCCCGCGTGGATGCCGCCGCCCATGACCGTGACGCAGGCGATGGCGTTTGCGATTTCCGGCGCTTTTTCGAGCGCGAGCGCTACATCCGTCAGGGGCCCCAGCGAGAGAATTTCAAGCTTCCCCGTGTATTTCCGCGCCATTTCGATGATGAAATCCGCGCCGTTTTTATCGGATGGCGTTCCCCTCGCGTAGAGATCGAGCGAAGCTCCAAGGCCGCTTTTGCCGTGGATGTTGCTGGCAGACCTTGCGGGGCGCACCAGCGGCTTTGCGCTTCCGGCAAGCACCGGGATATCCGCGCGAGCGTTATATTCACACGCGAGCAGCGCATTGTTGACGGTCACATCCAACCCGACGTTTCCGCTCAGCGCGACCATGCCGAGCACGTCAAATTCGGGTCTGGAGAGCACCATGCTCAGCGCGATAAAATCGTCGATCCCAGGGTCGGTACAGATGACGAGCGGCCTTTTTTCCATGAACGTTCCTCCTGTTTCGGATTTTTTCTTATTGTACCATATGCGTCACAAAAAGCAAGGCTCACGCAAACGCTGCCCCGTAGGCCGCGCGGAGCGCCTGCTCATATTGGCTGTCGTTGACGCAGAACATTGCGCCCGGCGGGGTTTGGACGAGATGGTGTACCGGTGCACCGGAGGCCTCGATGGCGGCGGAGAGCTTCGGAATGTCCTTTGTCGACCGGTAGAGCGTGAGAAGGACGGCTAAGTTTTCCCGCAGCTTCACCTTTGCGTCCGGGAAGCGCTCGCGCAGCTGCTCGGCGGCGGCATGCAGTGTGTCCGATTCTGCGCCGGAAGAAAGAAGCAGGCACAGGCCCTCCACGCCGCAGGCGCTGTGGAACGTTTCAATCCGGTGCTCGTTGAGGCACGCGCGCACCTCCCAGAGCGCCGTCTCCTCCGTGTTTTCCGGAAAGATAACGCGCAGCATGGAAACGGGTCGTCTTCCCGCAAAGCCGATGACACCGGAAGCAGACAGACTTGCGGGCGCGTCGAAGCCGATGCGCGTGCCGGGGGCGTCGGGGGCGAAGGTCGAGCGGATGTGCAGCGGGATCTGCCGCTCGCGCACGGGGGCGACCGCGCTTTCATGCAGCACCTGCGTCCCGGCGGCAGAAAGTAATTGCAGTTCCGGGTAGCTGAGGGTTTCGATCGGCGCAGGGCGCTTCACGATTTTCGGATCGGCGGCCAGAATGCCCGGCACATCCGTCCAGTTTTCATACACGTCCGCATGCAGCGCCGCCGCAGCCAGGCTTCCCGTGATGTCCGAGCCCCCGCGCGGGAAGGTATGGACGCGTCCGTCCGGCAGCACGCCGTAAAACCCCGGGGTTACGATCTTCCGCCCGTCGGCAAGAGATTGGAGCGCCGCGTAGGAGGCCTCCTGCAAGACATTTCCAGTGTAGTCAAATTGCAGCCAGCTTTTAGCATCCACAAACGAAAAGCCGAGATAGGCCGCCATCAGCTTCGCGGCCAGGTATTCTCCCCGCGAGGCCAAGAAATCTGCGCTCGTCCGGGCAGATAAGCTTTCGTAGATCGCGTCTAAGTCGTCTTCGATCGGATAGTCGATCGCGCATTCGTCGCGGATGGCGAGATAGCGGCTCGCGATTTTGCGCCAGAGCTCCCAGCACGGCACACCGTATCTTAGATGGGCGTGGCAGAGATAGAGAAGATCCGTGATTTTATGGTCATCGGCATGGCGCTTTCCTGCGGCGGAGACGACGATGACGCGCCGGGCGATATCTCCCGTCACAATTTCGCGCACCCGTTTCCAGTTCGCTGCGCAGGAAAGGGAAGAGCCGCCGAATTTTGCGATTGCCAGCATTTGATTCACCTCATAATATGGTTTGCAGCGGAAAGCTTCCGCTGTGCCATTCTATGAAAAAGCCCGCCGGTTTGACAAAAGCCGCGCCCCGGAAATCCGGGGCGCGGCTTTGCTGCGTGAATGCCTTATTCGATGGAGGTCACGGGATAGTCCTGCGCCTCGACGGCTTTTTTGAGGGTATCGTCTGCGACTGCCTTCGAAAGCGTCACGACTGCCGTGCCTGCTTCGTGGCTGACCTTTGCTTCAGTCACGCCGTCGACGGCCTCAAGGGCTTTTTTGACTCTGGCCTCGCAGTGGCCGCACATCATACCGGTAATATGCATTGTTTTTTCCATGGTTTCTGGTTCCTCCTTGTTTGTTGCAGCGGGAAGCTGCTTTGTGTGTCTCTTATGATCATGCCGCGCGTCGCGGAGCTTAAAGAGATTGAGCCGAAGGGCGTTGGACACCACGCAGAAGCTCGATAAGCTCATCGCCGCCGCGCCGAACATCGGGTTCAGCGTCAGCCCCAGCGGGACGAACACACCCGCCGCGAGGGGAATGCCGATGGTGTTGTAGAAAAACGCCCAGAAAAGGTTTTCGTGGATATTGCGGAGCGTCGCGCGGCTCAGGCGGATGGCCGCCGGAACATCGAGCAGGCGGCTTTTCATGAGGACAACGTCCGCCGCGTCGATGGCAACGTCGGTGCCCGCGCCGATGGCAACGCCGATATCCGCTCTCGTAAGTGCCGGCGCGTCGTTGATGCCGTCGCCGACCATTGCCGTCTTGCCCTGCGTCTTGAGCTTGCGGATTTCCAGCTCCTTGCCTTCCGGCAGAACGCCTGCGATGACCTCGTCTACGCCTGCCTGACGGCCGATGGCCCGAGCAGTTCTTTCATTGTCGCCTGTCAGCATCACGACGCGAACGCCCATATTCTGAAGCTCGCGCACAGCCTGCGGGCTGTCTTCCTTGATGACATCCGCCACAGCGATCACGCCGAGAAGCTTGCCGCCCAGGCTGAAATAGAGCGGGGTCTTGCCTTCGTCGCTGAGAGACTGTGCCTGTTTTTGAATTGCTTCGGGAATCTGCGCTTTGGCGCCGATAAATTTGTCGTTGCCGCCGCAAAGGGGGCTGCCCTGATAGCTCGCCGTAAGGCCGTTTCCAGGCAGGGCTTGAAATTCCGAAACCTCGTCGGGAGAAATGCCGAGTGCCTCTGCCCGCTTTAAAATTGCCTTGGAAAGCGGGTGCTCGCTCTTTTGCTCGAGTGAAACGGCGAGGCGGAAGAGCTCCTGCTCCGTGATGCCCTCTGCCGGGAGAACGTCCGTGACTGCGGGCTCGCCGGAGGTAATGGTGCCGGTTTTGTCAAGGGCGACGATCTGGATCCTGCCGGTTTCCTCGAGGCTTGCCGCCGTTTTAAAGAGAATGCCGTTCTTCGCGCCGAGGCCGCTTCCGACCATGATGGCGACCGGGGTCGCAAGACCCAGCGCGCACGGGCAGCTGATGACGAGCACGGAAATTCCGCGCGCAAGGCTGTAGCCGAAGGGCTTCCCGATGAGGAGCCACACAATCGTGGTCACAAGTGCGATGGAGATGACTGCCGGAACAAAAACGCCGGAGACCTTGTCGGCAATTTTCGCGATGGGCGCTTTGGTGGCCGCCGCGTCGGAGACCATCTGGATGATCTGTGAGAGCGTCGTGTCCTGTCCCACGCGGGTGGCGCGACAGGTCAAAAAGCCTGACTGATTGACGGTCGCGGCGGAAACGGTATCGCCGGGAGCCTTGTCGGCGGGGATGCTCTCGCCGGTAAGTGCCGCTTCATTGACCGCGCTTGTGCCATCAAGCACCACACCGTCGACCGGGATGCTCTCGCCGGGGCGGACGACGAAGGTGTCGCCGGACTGCACCTGCTCGATGGGGACGGTTTCTTCCTTGCCGCCCCGGACGACGGTTGCGGTTTTGGGCGCGAGCTTCATCAGGCTCTTGAGTGCGTCCGTCGTTCTGCCCTTCGAGCGGGCCTCGAGCATCTTGCCGACAGTGATGAGCGTTAAAATCATGGCGGCGGACTCAAAGTAGAAGTCCATCATGTAGTTCATGACCGCGTCCATATCGCCCCGGACCTGCGCGCCGGTCATGGCGAAGAGGGCGTAGGTGCTGTAAACAAATGCGGCGGTCGAGCCGAGGGCGACGAGCGTGTCCATATTGGGCGCGCGGTGCCAGAGGGCCTTGAAGCCGCTGATGAAAAAGCGCTGGTTGATGACCATGATGATGACCGTGAGCAAAAGCTGCGTCAGGCCCATCGCCACGTGGTTGTCTGCGTAGAAGCTCGGCAGCGGCCAGCCCCACATCATGTGCCCCATCGAAAAATACATGAGCACGAGAAGAAACCCGAGTGACCAGAAGAGTCTCCGCTTGAGCTTCGGCGTTTCGTGGTCCTCGAGCTGCTTTTCGGCCTCCTGCATGCTCGGTGCAGGCTGATTGGCCGCGCCCTTTTCGCTTGCGCCGTAGCCCGCCTGCTCGACGGCCTGAATGATTTCCTGCGCGCTTGCCGTTCCATCCACGCCCATGGAGTTTGTGAGAAGACTCACCGAGCAGCTTGTCACACCCGGAACCTTGCTTACAGCCTTCTCCACGCGCGACGAGCACGCCGCGCAGCTCATGCCTGTAACATTGAATTGTTTCATGCTTTGCACCTCTTTGCCTTCCCCTGCCGGTAGCATGCCCGGCTTCTGCCTATTTCATCAGTTTCTGCAGGGTGACGACCAGCTCGTCGATCACCTCGTCGTGTCCCTCGCGAATGTCGTTTGCCACGCACGAGCGCAGGTGGCTCGCCAGAAGCTCCTTATTGAATGCGTTAAGCGCCGCGTTGGCCGCTGCCGACTGCACGAGAATATCGGGACAGTACGCCCCGTTTTCGACCATGCTGCGAATGCCGCGGATCTGGCCCTCGATGCGGCTGAGGCGGTTGATGAGCTTCTTGTATTCCTCCGGCGCGCGCTCCTTTTTGCGCTGTGAGCACATGGGACAGTTCCGTTCTTCCATGGCGCACCTCCTGATGTGTGTTTTAAATACCCCCTTGGGGTATCTTCACTATATACCCCATGAGGGTATTTGTCAAGCGGTAATTTTCAAATCGCGCGTTTTTTGAAGCAGCGGATGCGTACGGCAGGAGAATTCACAAAATCGTCACAGGATTCTGTAAAAAAAGCCTTGACATTTTCGGCAATCTGGATATTATATAAGATGTTAGCACTCAGAGATAAAGAGTGCTAAGACAGAAACCGTAGATCAGGCCGCAAGGCCAGAACATAATCAAGGAGGTAATCTTATGAAACTGACTCCGCTGGCAGACAACGTGCTGCTCAAGAGCTTTGAAGCTGAGGAAAAGACCGCGTCGGGCATCATCCTGTCCACGGCGACCAAGGAAAAATCCGTGGTGTCTGAGGTCGTGGCCGCAGGTCCCGGCACAGATGACGTGAAGATGACCGTCAAGAAGGGCGACAAGGTCATCACCGGCAAGTTTGCGGGCCAGGAGCTCAAGCTCGACGGCGAGGACTATGTCATCTGCAAGCTCGCCGATATTCTGGCAATTGTTGACTAAGACTGATTGAACGCTTCAAGGAAAGGAAGATTTTTATTATGGCAAAACAGATCGTTTACGGCGAGGACGCGCGCAAGGCGCTGCTGTCCGGCATTGACCAGCTTGCCAATACCGTTAAAGTTACTCTGGGCCCGAAGGGCCGCAACGTCGTGCTCGGCAAGAAGTACGGCGCGCCGCTGATCACGAACGACGGCGTTACGATTGCAAAGGACGTCGAGCTTGAGGACGCGTTTGAGAACATGGGCGCGCAGCTCGTCCGCGAGGTCGCTACCAAGACCAACGATGTGGCCGGCGACGGCACGACGACTGCGACGCTGCTTGCACAGGCGATTGTCCACGAGGGCCTGAAGAACGTTTCCGCCGGCGCGAACCCCATGGTCATGCGCAAGGGTATGGAAAAGGCTGTTGAGACTGCCGTTGAGACCATCAAGTCGAACTCCGAGGCTGTCAAGGGCAGCGACGATATTGCCCGTGTCGGCGCGGTGTCTTCCGGCGACGAGACCATCGGCAAGCTGATTGCAGAGGCGATGGAGAAGGTTTCGACCTCCGGCGTGATCACCATCGAAGAGTCCAAGACCGCCGAGACCGGCCTCGAGGTTGTCGAGGGCATGCAGTTTGACCGCGGCTACATCTCCCCGTACATGGTCACCGATACTGAGAAGATGGAAGCTGTCATCGACGATCCGTATATCCTGATCACCGACAAGAAGATTTCCTCCATTCAGGAGATCCTGCCGATCCTCGAGCAGATCGTCAAGGGCGGCCAGAAGCTGTTCATCATCGCCGAGGACGTTGAGGGCGACGCGCTGTCGACCCTGCTCGTCAACCGCCTGCGCGGCAGCTTCAACTGCGTCTGCGTCAAGGCTCCGGGCTTTGGCGACCGCCGCAAGGAAATGCTCAAGGACATCGCCGTTCTTACTGGCGGCACATATGTCTCGAGCGAGCTGAACATGAACCTGCCCGACGTGCAGCTGGCTGACCTTGGCCGTGCCCGTCAGATCAAGGTTACGAAGGACAACACCGTCATCGTCGATGGCGCCGGCGACGCAAACGAGATCAAGGCGCGTGTTGCCGAGATCAAGAACACACTGGCCATCACCACCTCCGACTACGACAAGGAAAAGCTGCAGGAGCGTCTGGCAAAGCTGTCCGGCGGCGTAGCTGTCATCAAAGTCGGCGCGCAGACCGAAGTCGCCATGAAGGAGCAGAAGCTCCGTGTGGAGGACGCGCTGAACGCAACGCGCGCGGCTGTCGAGGAAGGCATCGTTGCCGGCGGCGGCACGGCGTTTGTGAACGCGATCCCGGCTGTTGAAAAGCTGGTCGCGAAGCTCTCCGGCGACGAGAAGACCGGCGCTTCCATCATCGCCAAGGCCCTGCAGGCTCCGATCCGCCAGATCGCGGAGAACGCGGGTGTGGATGGCTCCATCGTCTACGAGAAGATCCGTTCGAGCCGCAAGCTCGGCTATGGCTACAACGCCTACAGCGAGACCTACTGCGACATGATCCCCGCCGGTATCGTCGACCCGACCAAGGTCACGAGAACTGCGCTGGAGAACGCCGCGTCCATCGCCTCCTGCGTCCTGACGACCGAATCTCTGGTCGCCGACAAGCCCGATCCGCAGGCAGATGCCGCGATGGCTGCTGCCGCAGCACAGGGCGGCATGGGCGGCGGCATGTACTAAGCCGTAACCAGGTTCTGATTTGTAACGCACAACAAAAGCCCGGCGTTTGTTCCCGCAAGCGCCGGGCTTTACAGCCAAGCCGGAAAAAAGTAAACTTCCCGTCAGCTTTCGCTTTACAAGCTCCAAAATATTTGCTATAATAGTTTCGCGTTTTGAAACGCAATACGCGCTCGTAGCTCAGTTGGATAGAGTGACAGACTCCGACGTTTCTGCCCCATTCGGCTGAGAGAATCCCAAAGCCGTTGATACGACTGGACTTTTCGGGTGTGAGAGCATTTTTCCGCTTGTTCCTTGACTACTGTTTGACTACCAATTTCAAAAAGCGATGACCGGCACCCTGCCGTTTATCTCATAAATGCGCCCGTAGCTCAGCTGGATAGAGTGACAGACTCCGACTCTGTAGGTCGCACGTTCGAATCGTGTCGGGCGTACCAAAATGCCGTGAAATCGTATGATTTCACGGCATTTTTATATGAATTTGTTTGAATTTCAACTTTTGAAGCATAGCGCAACCGGACAGAGCTTTTTGTGGGATAGCTTAGATTTCCAGACTACTTTGCATAATCTGGCTGGCAGCTTTCTTGTTCTTATCGAACGCGTGGGTGTAGATATCCAGCGTGGTCGATGGCTGGCTGTGTCCTAAGAGTCCGGCAACCGTGCCGACGTCGGTGCCGCTGGCGATGAACAGACTTGCCGCCGTGTGGCGCAGACTGTGGACGTTCAGATCGTCGGGCAGATCGTTCGCGCGGAGGATTTTTTTGAAGCGCCATGTGAACGTCGACGGCGTCATAGGCAGCTGCATTCCTTTTCTGCGGAACACATAATCGTCTTTCGTCAGCTTGCGAAGGTCTTGCCGTGCAGTTTCGGCGGCGCAGAAGGCTTCGTATTCGCGCAGAAGGCTTTCCATTTCGGCGGAGAAGTACACATACCGGTTTCCGGCTTTGGTTTTCGGGGCTTTCACGATGATCTCGTCGCCGGTCGTTTTGACGGCATTGCGGCAGATGTGGATGCTGCGCTCGGCGTAGTTGATGTCCTCCCACTTGAGTGCGCAGCACTCGCCGCGGCGCATTCCGGTTGCGATGATGAGCTTGAAGTACGCTTCGTAGAGAATGCTTCCGGCTTCCAGTGCCTTGATGAGCTTTTTCACGGTCTCATCATCCGCGATTTTCTTTTCCTTCTTCTGACCGGCGTATTTGTAGGTGCGCCACGCCGGGTTGTGATCCAAATAGCCGCCCTCCATCGCGTCGGAGAGGATGCCGCACAGGCAGCTGTGGACACACTCGACCGTCGCTTCGGAGAGCGGCTTTCCTGTCGCTTTATTTTTCTGCTTCCGCAGCTTTGTGTACAGGCTGCGGAAGTGTTCCGGCCGCAGATCGACCAGCTTGTAGCTGCCGAGATACGGTTTGAAGCGTTCAATATCCTGCTTCTCGCGCACGAGCGTGGACTTCGCCAGCTTGTCCGGTGCAATCGTCTGGAGCCAGATTTCCGTGTACTTTTCCAGCGTGATCGACCGGTCGATGTCCGGGTTCAGCTTTTTACAGCTCATCTCGAACAGCATCGCCTGTTCCTGTAACCACTTCTCCGTCTGCTTTGGCGTAAGGCCTGTGGGCGGCTTGACCGTCTTCTGCTGCGGATTTCGCCTCCGTCCGTCAGGCGCGTAACCCATCGAGACGACGAGCAGGTAGCTCCCACCGCGTTTTCTGATACTTGCCATTTGTGATTCCTCCTGTTTCACTCAGCACGGCTGAGATTTTGTAACAGCAACAATACCAGAAAACGCGGAAATAGCTAGTGGTATTTGAAGATTCTACGAAAGAGACAATTCGGGATGGGCAGAATTGACGATCAGAATCATAAGTTTCTTTGCAGGTACACCATATCCACCAGCTGCACCCCGGCCTCGTAGATAGGATGGTCATAGCGATCGGTGAAGAAGTTTGGGATGCGGTGGGAGCGGGTAAATCCGCATTTTTCGTAAAACGGCACGGTCAGCGGGCTATCGCCGGTGCCCACCTGCAAGAGAGCATAGTGACCCGCATATTTGCGCACAAGGAAGTCAATCAGTGCCTTACCGTAGCCATTTCTCTGCGCTTCCGGCTCCACGGCAAGGCTTTTCAGCTCCAGAACCCCGCCGCCCTCATCGGTGATGACGCATTCTGCTTTCACGCCGCCGTCCTCCAGCACATACATGGTACCCCGCTCCAGATAGCGGTCAATCATGTCCTCCTGCTCGTCCGCCAACAGCAGAAGCGGAAGGAATCGCTTTTTATTTTCGTGGATTTCTCGAATGTTCATAGGCTGCTCCGACAAACTTGAATTTATCTAATTGCTTTTCCGATATGTTTGTCTAATCTCCACTGTGGAGCATTCCCGTCGTCTGCCCAATACTCATCCATTGAAACGATTTTATCCTCTTTGGTTTTTATGAAAGACGTGACATGAAAGGAAGCGTTTCTGCCTTTGGGATATACATTTACAACCGTAACGATTAGGTTATTCAGCGTTTCGACTCTTTCAACGCTACCCTCCCAATCACCGGGATATTCACAATTAGCAATAATAAATTCATCAACATTAAATCGTTCGTTGGTACAATGCCAGTTTATATAGGCATCGTTCTGAAAATACTTTCTGATTTCGATCTCATTTTGACCGAGCACTGCTTTCCAAAAATCATATATATTCATATTGGTCAGATGTTCCTCCGCAAATTCCGATTTGTTAAATTCATGATAGCACACACAACGCCCAGCTTCAATAAACGTTTTCTTCACGAAACCATCTGCGCTGCGCTCTGTGTCGGAATCAGGCATTCTGCCATACGCTTGGCGGCGTCCTGCTTGCGCTGCATCTGCGGGTGACAGTAAGTACGTTCGAGAAAAGATGTATCTCCGTGACCGGCGAGGTCTGCGACGGTATTTTTGTCCACGCCCTCATGCAGAAGTGTCGAGACGAAAAAGTGGCGGAGGGTGTGCAGATGGTAGCTTTTCGGAAATCCCAGTTCCGCGAATAACGCTTTGAGGTGCTTGCTGAACGTATCCGGATGGATGGGCGTGCCATCGTCTTTTGTGAAAATGTACTCTGGAAACGGGATGCCACTTTCATCGCGGAGTCTCATTTTGCGGTAGCAGAAACCGCGCAGCAGACTGAACATTTCTTCGTTCATCGAAACCGTCCTGGTTCGTCCATTCTTAGTTTTGCCCTCCTGCACACCCTCACCAGAAACAGTGCTGCGGGAATGCTGGACGATGATGTAACCCTCATAACTGCCAGTCACGATCACGTCTGACCAGCGCAGGGCGCACAGTTCTCCGCGGCGCATCCCCGTGTTGATAGCGAGGAAGTAAAAGAGCTGAAAGACCGGTTCCTCATAACAGAGGGCGGAGAGAAATTTCTGCATTTCTTCCATCGTTGGAATCTCCTGCGCTTTTCGTTCTGCATCCGGCAGGTCGATCATGCGGGCTGGATTTTTCTCAATAATCTCGTTGCGTTTTGCGTCGCTGAGAACTGCTGATACGACGGTCAGGTATTTCTGCACCGTTTTTTCCTTGATCGGTTTTCCGCGATGGGTGCGCTTGCGGAGCTTTGCCAGCAGGTTTTCCAGCGCAATCGGGCGCAGCCGATTCAACTTGATCGCGCCAATCTCTGGGAATACCGTTTCGAGCGAACGGCGGTAGAAAGCCAGCGTTCCGGGCGCGTATTTCGTTTGCCGCTCCAGCCAGCCGCGGGCGTAGGTCTCAAAGGTCATCTCGCCGTCTTTGCTCTTAGTAGGAACGCTCAGATGGAACGGTCAAGCACAGTAACCTGTGTAATGACGTCACGCAGCCGGTCAGAACCGACCATGAATTCCAGCGCCTCATCTGCATCCTTGCAAACCATATCTGATTCCGGACGTCCCATCTGATAAATGGTGATCATGTTGTTGATGCCGTAACGCATGACACCGTATTTGATACCCTTCCACAAGAACTCTACTTCACCGCCCCAGTACATACAGTTCTTAAAATCGCTGATGCTGACGAAACGATTTTGCTCTGGTGTATTATCCGGAGAAATTGTATACTTCATATTGTAAACCTCCCGCCATTGCTTGAATTCCGGTGCTCCATTCGGATAATTGATTGCAGGACCGGGGTGTGGATGCTCTGTTGGATTGTCCCATGAGATAATGTGGTCGTGCGGGTTTGTATGCCCGGTGTGTGACCGGCAATGGTCTGTATAGTGCCGTTCTATGATCGCGCGTCCGTCATCTCCAATCTTGGTATCCACCCAATAACCGTCCTTAAATGTACGTTTGATCTCACCCGGCACGCCGATATAGCGACCGTCGTATGGTTTGTTCGGATTTGGTCTCCATTTTCCACCATAGGCGCTGCCTCCGCCCTTCCATGCACCGCCGATCAGGAATGGCTCCATTGTATCACGTTCCGGGCGATATGTCCCACCAATCATAAAATCTTCCAGATTTTCTTTGCAAAAAGAGTACTCCGCATCAAGGTAACGCCATGAGCTTCGTTCGTAGTCCACATAAATGATGTTTCCTTCCATTTCAGGAAACGGCGTATGGTAGCACATAATTTTCTCCGGCTCAATTCGCCGCAGCATTTCGTTGTAACCAGCCATGAACCATTCCTTCTGGTCACAGCGGTTATCATGCTCTGAAGCCATATAAGTAGAAACAGCCACAATGCTGCCTTTTTCGATTCCTTCAAAGGAAAAATCAAAGGTTGATTTATCTCCCCAGTTTACCGTGGGAATAACACGGATTCCTTTGGACGCCCAATAAGCGCCGCACCATCGGTTGCGGAATACGTTATAAAGCTGCAAAACCGGATTCATTTCCAGATACATGCTGAAATCCGGAGAGAGTACTGCACGGTATGGATGTAATCTGTCAAGTACAGAATCCGGCTTTTCCCATACACGTTCAAAACGATAATCGTAGAGGAAAAAATGCACCATTCGATTCGCGTGTTTTCGGTCATCCGCACCTGTTTTGTCAAAACCGATCAGCAGCAGGTCATCGAAATCTCCGGAACGCTCCTGAAATTTTGGAATGATGGGAATGTTCCAAACTCCGTTTCCTGGGAACTGGTTTCTCAGCATAATTTGGCTTGTTCGATACTTGTAGTTTTCTTCTGTCATAATGTGCCTCCTATATGTAAAATACTTCTACATATAGCGCTGCAAATAAGAAAAGTTGCCCAAGATTGGACAACATACAGTGAAATATGATTGCTGCTTTATACAGCACGCGCCTTATCGTGCGAAACAGATCGCTTTTCCACTTACGACAGATGGCAATAATTTTGAGAATGCCTGCACGATCGCGTCCAGATTTGCAAACTGTACCTTGCCCATGTTCGCCAGCACAGTCAGCTGGTTGAGGTTATTGCCGATGGCTTTTTGCTGCCGCAGGACTTCTTTCAGTCCGTCCAGAATCACAATCCGTTTTCCGAGACAACAGGCGGTCACATAATCGCTCTGGGTCATGTGCGCCTGTGCCGCTTTTCGGCGTATCGCTTCTAAATCCTGTTCCGAAATGCGAATGCTGAATTGTTTGTCCTTTTTCATATATCCTCCGTTTCGTTAAAGTGGGCACGGGCTGCTGCCCGATTTGAGGCATTTGGCAGGAAGCCGGGACACCGGCGACTAGCCAAATGCGATGCTGGCTCCTCCCGAACGGGAGGATTTTTCCCCGCTGCGGCGGGGAATTCTCTGCACTGCTCTGGAACCCACCCGCACGTTGGTGCAGCGTGGGCTTTTTTGCTGCGCCGCGCACACGTCCGCAGTCGGGGTGCAAAGCCGTACACAGCGGCAACACGCGCCTCACGGCGCGGTGCAGGCGTTCTGCCTGCCGACAGGGTCGATAGGGTCGATTTTTCCCACGGTGGAAAGATCGGCACTTTCGGCACTTCGGAGCGAGATCAGCCGCTTTCCGTTGCTGCGGTAGGTCTTGACCAGAATTCCGTTTTCCCTTAGAGTCTCAAGGCTTTCCAGCACCAGACGGGTCACTTTTTTCGGCGTGATTCCAAGCCTTCCGTCAGGGTCGATCTTTGCAGACAGTGCCGATGGTGTGCCGGTGTATGTAGGATCGGCACTGAGCAGCACAGAGAAAAGATGCACGAGCTGAAGCGCAGAAATCTTAGCAGCGCCGGTGCAAGTTTTGCTGTCCGAAAGCAGCTTCCAGACGTGATCGTCCTCGCCCAGCTCCAGCTTTAACGTCCGATCCGGGATGTCGCGCCCGGTGCAATGCAGGGATGCGGCGTTGGCGCTCCGCGCATTCTTTTGCAGCACAAAGGCAGAATCCGCCGCGCCGCTTAAGCCCGTTGAACCGGAGATCATGTTCATCGGGTCATCGTCATGGAGCTTGCGCAGATGATGAATTAAGAGAATCGCAATGTGGTGTTTGTCCGCAAGCTGCTTGAGAAGGCCGACGTCTTGGTAATCGTTCGCGTACAGATTGCTGTCGCCGCCAGCGCTGCGGACACGCTGCAAGGTGTCGATCACAACGAGCCTCGTCGCTGGATGCTCGGTCAGAAACTGCTCGATCTGCTGCTCCAATCCGTGTTTGAGTGTGTCAGCCATGATCGCAAAGTGCAGCGTCGGCGGTGCGTCCTCGGTCAGGTCAAAGAGCCGTGACTGGATACGCCGGTAGGAATCTTCGAGGCTGAGATACAGAACGTCACCCTGTGTCACGGCAAAATTCCAGAGCGGCTGGCCCTGCGAAACACACAGGCACAGCCACAGCGCCAGCCACGATTTTCCGATCTTCGGCGCCCCCGCAAGGATGTGCAAGCCCTCTGGAATAAGCTCATCTGCCAGAAAGTGCGTCGGTTCATACGTCCGATTTTGCAGATCTTCCGCTGTGATGGTTTCCAGTTTAGTCATTTTTTCACTTCCTTTCGATTTTATTTGTTATAGATACATTCTCTACAAGGGAGGCACACGCGCATGGGCGTTTTGGGAAAAGATTTATTGGATTTTTATCGGCCGCGCACTAATACGAAGGTGGAGTTCGGCGCGTCCGGCTATTGGGTGGAATTCCATCCGGCAATGCAGCCCTACGGCACTGTGCTGACGGAAATTCTGAATCTTGACGCTGCGCCG
>CDZT01043708.1_pt1 | contig 20240 bp, 23 predicted proteins | sample 557531 | NCBI WGS metagenome assembly CDZT01 (sample SAMEA3182066, study PRJEB8094) | gut metagenome | biome: human; feature: gut; material: Stool; isolation source: human stools | place: Canada | collected 2013-03-05
GTCAAGGTCAATTCCGTGAGCATCGAAGCCGCGCAGGGCTGGTCGCTGGCTGCGTTCGGTGACAAGGCCACCCTTGCCCACGAAAAGGTCAACGCCAACAAGTTTGGCTTCTCCCTCTGCCTCGGCGACGGCGAAAAGAAGATGACCGACGACAAGAATGCTTCCAAGCAGACGCTCCTGACTGACGCCATTGAGGGCTGCTTCATGTCCGGCGTGGGCGATACCTCCGCGAACAGCATCGGCATTGCGTATGACGCCATCGTTACGCCGGTCAGCGAAGCCGTGACTAACACCGCCATCGCAAGCGTCCTGTTCATCATCGCTTGGGATGCGATCTAATTCAATCGCCTATCGCACAGGGGAACGCGCAAGCGTTCCCCTTACCTGATTCTAGGAGGTATTCAACGTGAAGAAAAAACGAATCCTCGCATTGTTCCTTGCGGCAGTATCGTGCTTATCGCTGGCAGTCAGCGCGTCGGCGGCAGGAACGACTACCCGCAAAGCAACAGATTTCAAGGACTATGACCGTACCGCATGGTATGCCGAAGCCGTGTCCGCAGCCGTGGATAACGGTCTGCTTTACGGCAAGAGCGCAACCGTCATCGACCCCAACGGCGACATGACGCGAGCGGAGATGGCGGCGATCATCAACCGCTCATTCGGGTGCTATAAGGCGGCAGACATCAGCCAGTACAAGGACGTTGCAAAATCCAAGTGGTATTACAAAGACGTTGCAATGGCCGTCCAGATGGGTACTTACAACGGTCGGTCTGCTTCGTCCATGGCTCCGGATGCGCCGATCTCGCGTCAGGAGGCTATGACGGTCGTTGCCCGTGCGCTGGAACTGGACTATGACGCATACGCGAAAACGGACCTGTCCGCATTCTCTGACCGCAGCGAGATTTCCAACTGGGCGCTGCCCTACGTCCGGGCGATGGTCGGGGCGGATTATATTCATGGCAGAGGGAAAATCCTTGCCCCGTTGGACAACATCACGCGCGCGGAATTTGCGCAGATTTTCCATAACATCATCGGCAGCTATATCACAGTAAAGGGTAGCTATGACAAGGACATCAAAGGCAGTGTCCTGATCCGCACCGACGATGTAGAGCTGAAAAACTTGACCGTAGACGGCGACCTTATCATCGGCTGCGGCGCAGCAGACGGAAAAATCACGCTCGATAACGTGACCGTCAAGGGCAGATTGCTTGTTTGGGGCGGTGGTACAAAAGCCGTGTACTGCAACAACGGCACGAATATGCCCGCTGTTGTGGTGGCGCGTGTAGATGATGCTGTAAAAGTAATCTACGACAGAGATTCTACGCTCGCGGTCATCGACACCATCAAGGTACGCATTACGGACAGAGCAAAGGCGTTCAAAGAAACCGAGGTTATCTTTTATGACGTCTCCGGGCTCCGTGAAGCCCAGAAAGATCTCAACGCTATCGTCGAGAACAATCTTCTGGCTGTTACTGCTCCTGCTCATCTTTACGCACTTGTCGGGGCAACCGACGTAAAAGCCGAGTTTACCAACAACAGCAAAGCGGACACCTACAAGGTGGAAATCCGCAGGAATAAGGATAACGCCCTCATTGCAGATGCTTTTGAGCTTGCCGCAGGCAAGAGCATTTTGACGCTTACGCTGCTGGAAGCGGCAGAGTTCGGCAATGTAGATTGCACCGTAACAGTCACGGCGTTCCGCGATGGCAAGCAGATCGGCTCCATGCAAACAGAATTGACGCTCCATGCCGCATACCTCTGGCCGAAGGAGGTGCTGTGACATGAAAAAATCTCTGGCACTTCTTCTGGCACTAGCGCTTATCTTCGCGTTTCCGGTCACAGCTTCAGCGGCGGAAACTACTGAAGCAAAGGTGCCTGTCACTTTGACCGTTGTAAATACCGTGTCGCCTATTTCCTGCACGGTTCCCGCTGCGCTGCCTGTCTCGTTGATAGATGGCTACGTCGTTTGCGCAAATAATGCGGCAATTACCAATACAGCTAAAACGGGCAGTATCAAGGTAACCAAGGTCGATGTGCAGGCAGGTACGTTTGAAATCGGAAATTTTGACGATTTTAGCGCAGGAAAAAACAGCATCGCACTTAGCATCAATGGTTGTAGCACGAAAGGCGCAGGCAGTCTGACGCTTGTGGACGGTGCGTTTCCGGCGATTGCCGCCGAGAAAAATCTCGCCATCCGCTACAAGGCGAAAGTTTCCGCGAGTGAAGCAGTCACGAACATCAACGCCGCAACAATCGTGTTCACCATCGCTGCCGTGAATGAAAAGGAGGCTGCATAATGAAGAATTTCAAGAAATTTACTGCATTTGTGCTGGCTCTTTGCATGTTGTTCTCTCTGAGCATTTCCGCGTTCGCTGCGGAGAAAACGCCGACAGGCTACCTGACATGGGCGCTGGATGACAGCGGCACGCTTACTATTTCCGGCAACGGCAGAATTGCCGCATTCACAAGCGCGGAAGATCAGCCGTGGCATGAAATGCGGGAAAACATCACAAGCGTAAAATTTGATCCCGGCGCGCACATGATCGTGCCGGATGTCACATTTTGGTTTTCAGGTTGCACAAACCTGAAATCTTGCGTTCTGCCCTCGTTTGCAAACCTTGGCGCGGATGCGTTCAAGGATTGCGCAAATCTGAACCGGTTGCAGCTGCATTACAACGACGATAGTTTTTACATTTCGGATACTGCATTTTCTGGCGTAGATATGTCTGCACTCGAAATCGTAACCTGCGATGAGGTCACGATGGGCATTCTTGACGCAAAAGGCATCACCTTTGTCGCGGCATACCCCGTTCTTATGATTTCCTCCGGCGCTTGCGGCGTTTCGGGCTGCAACTGCTCGTCTTGCAGCTTCACCTACGATTATGAGCAGAAGGATGAATCCAAGCATTACGTCTGGGAGTGCTGTACGAATTGCAGCGCAAACGAGTATGCGTATCGCCACACGCAATCCCATAGCTTCAACTCGCGCGGTGTTTGTACCAAATGCGGCTACGAAGAAGATGCGTCCTGCCAGCACAACAATACCTATACGTCGTGGGATGGATGTGATTGGGAAGAAATCTGCCAAGACTGCGGCGAAGTTGTTGATTGGGGCACGTCCCACGGCTCGTATTCTTATGGTGACTGGGAATATTACTCGACCAGCCAGCATCGCCGGTATGGCACTTGCGACGATTGCGGCGGTGGTGGAAAATATCAATACGGTCGCCACAGCACAAGCACGGAATACTATGAGTATAATGAAACGCAGCATACAGTCGAAAAATATTGCAGCGTCTGCAATTCCGACGTTGGCTCTGCCACGAAGCAGAACCATTCTCTGAAGTACGGCAGCTGGGAAAACGACTCGGATACCCAGCACAGAAGAAGCGCAACGTGCAGCCTTTGCGGCTATTCTGGTTACACCTACGCCAACCACAGCTTCAAGAATGGCAGTTGGAGCAATTACAGCGATGCGCAGCATCGTCGCACGAGAAGCTGCGCAACCTGTTCCACCAGCGACTATGAGTACGTTGACCATACTTTTACTTATGGAAAATGGTCAAGCGCCAGCGACACCCAGCATAAGCGCACGAAAACCTGTTCCGTTTGTAAGGCAAGCGGTGAAGAGTACGCCGACCATGTAGATTCCAACGGTGACGGCAAATGCGACGATTGCGGCGCGACCGTCAGCCTGACCGTCACTTGGGACGCGGGCAGCAACGGCGGCACCATTGACGGCAAAGCAACGTACAGCGAAACCGTTCAGCCGAACACCAAGCCGACCGCTCCCACAACGCTCCCCATTAAAAAAGGTCACAGCTTCAAAGGCTGGTACACCGCAAAAACGGATGGCAAGCTCTACAACACCGTCACTTCGATCACAGCCAGCACAACGTTTTACGCACAGTTTGAGGCCAACAAGTACACCGTAACATGGGATCTGGGCACCGGTCAGAGCGAAACGACCGAGCAGACTTACGGGGAAAAGCTCATTCTTCCCACCGAGCCGACGCGCAAAAATGCGGAGTTTTTAGGCTGGTTCACCGAAGCGACCGGCGGTACGCAGGTAACAGCAAATGACGTTTTCACGGAAACCGCAGATAAAACGTATTACGCCCATTGGGAGATCACCGAGGTTTTCTCGGTCACGGTTCCTGTTACACTGCCGCTCATCGTAGACGAAGGTGGAGAAGTTCATGTTGGCGCAGCGGAGATCATCAATGCGTCTACCGGTGATGTCATCGTGTCCAGTGTTTCAATTTCTACCAAGAATGGCTGGCAGCTCGTACCCTACACGACCGATATGGCGCACGAAAAGGTTGACGCGCAGCTGCTTGGCTTTAAGATCAATGACGCGCAGACGAGCAAGAACGGCGATGCAGAAACGTTCAACTTGACTGCACCGTGGACGATTGCCGAGAGCGGCAGACTGCCCCTTGATTACGATGCAGTCGTATCGGCGGTCTCGCAGCCCGTTACCGAGCAGGATGTCCTGTCTGTCGTATTCGTGCTGGAATGGAAGGGGGAATAATTTATGATGAAAATTCTGAAGCGCGGAAAGCTGCTCATTTTCTGCGCACTGCTCTGCCTGCTGTTTGCAACGGTCGCTTCGGCGGCCGGCAGCGGCGATGTGGCATCCGCTGTTGAAAGCACCTGGACCACAGCGTCCACACAGATCAAAACTGTTGTGGATAACGTGGTTTTTCCGGTAATTGATATGGTTTTAGCCATTGCTTTCTTCGTGAAATTAGGCACTGCATACTTTGACTATCGAAAGTCCGGGCAGTTCGAGTGGACCGCTCCCGCCATCCTCTTTGCTTGTTTGGTCTTTACGCTGACCGCACCGACCTACATCTGGGGCATCGTCGGACTGTGATCAATTCAGAAAGGAAAGGCAGGTGACGCGGCTTGTTTATCTGGGATTTCGTCGCATCGACAATCTTGGAACAGATCATGGACTGGGTCTACAAGCAGATCATCGGCTTTCTTGCGAACTTCTTTGCAGAGATGGGCAACATGGGAGCCGAGATGTTTGAAATGAGCTGGGTGCAGAGCATCGTCCTGTTTTTCTCGTATCTTGCTTGGATTTTATATGCGGTCGGCTTCGTGGTTGCCTGCGCGGAATGCGGATTGGAGTATTCGTCCGGAAGAGCTGATGTGAAAGGAACCGCCATGAATCTCATTAAGGGATTCATGGCGGTCAGTCTTTTTACGGTTGTACCGATCAGGCTTTATGAACTTTGCGTGTCCTTGCAGGCGAATTTTGGATATGCCATCAGTGGTGCGGGCGCGAGCTTTGGTACGGTTGCCGGAAACATCATTGACGAACTGACGCTTGAAAACTTTGCGGATTTTGCCACTACGCATGTCGGTGGCTTCGGTTCGGTCACAAGCCCGATCATGGTGCTGTTCTGCATCATCCTCATGGCATACGCCGTAATCAAAGTTTTCTTCGCAAATTTGAAGCGCGGGGGCATCCTGCTCATCCAGATCGCAGTCGGCAGTCTGTATATGTTTTCTGTGCCGCGCGGGTATCTGGATGGATTCTATCAGTGGTGCAAGCAGGTCGTGGGGCTTTGCCTCACGGCTTTTTTGCAGGCTACGATCCTGATTGCAGGACTGTCGCTGTTCAATGAACACGCGCTGCTCGGCTTGGGGCTGATGCTCTCCGCCGGAGAGATCCCGCGCATTGCGGGCGCGTTCGGTCTGGACACGTCAACCAGAGCGAATCTGTCCAGCGCAGTTTATACCGCGCAGACAGCGATCAACATCACAAAAACCGTCGCAAAGGCGGCTGCGGTATGAGTGAACTGACGATGGGCAGCCTGTTCGACGGCATCGGTGTATTCCCGCTGGCTGCAAGCCGGCACGGAATTGTACCGGTATGGGCAAGTGAAATCGTGCCGGATGCAATCTCCATTACAAAACGCCATTTTCCTGAGATGGTACATTTAGGCGACATTACAGCGCTGTCCGGCGACAAAATTCCAGCGGTCGATGTGATCACATTTGGCTCTCCTTGTCAAAATCTATCACAAATTGGAAATATGGCCGGCCTTGCCGGAGAAAAATCCGGTCTGTTTTATCAGGCAATTCGAATTATTGACGAAATGAGGAATGCCAGTGGAAATCGCTTTCCAGCAATCGCTGTTTGGGAAAACGTCGTCGGAGCTAGGCTATCTGGAAACCGGCTGGATTATCTCACCGTACTGCGAGCGTTCACGGGCGCCGAAATTCCAATGCCTGCTTCTGGACAGTGGGCAGATGCCGGAATGGTGCGAGGGAGACGATGTGATCTCGCCTGGCGCATCCTGGACGCCCAATATTGGGCAAACCCCAGAATTGCGCGCAGGCAAAGAATCTTTCTCGTGGCAGATTTTACAGGCCAACGTGCCGGAGAAATATTATTTAAGCCCCGCCCACTGTTCCAGAATCCTGATCTGCGCAATGCTGGCGGGGTGTCCGCCGCCGAAGCCAATCGAGGAAATTTTATTGAAGCAGGGCGGCGTATACCCGTCGTCCACCCCTTTTCCGGACTGCGAATGCGCGGAGGCGCCAAGCACCACGATCAGCGGATGTTTCTCCGAAGTTTCGGAAAACGGACAGATCCATTTCCCACTCTTCTAGCATCCGAACTATATCCTTTTGCCTTTTGGTATGAGGATGATCCGGGCGGCGGCTGCATTCGCTTTTTGACAGAAACAGAATGTGAGCGTCTTATGGGACTGCCGGAAGGATGGACAAAATATGGAGCAGACGGCAGAGAGATTTGCAGCACGAACCGCTATGCTGCGCTCGGAAATGCCATCGCACTGCCCTGTGCAGAGTATATCATGGCTGGTATTGCAGAAGTCATGGGATAAGGAGCGCAGATTTTTGGCTTGTAATATGCTTCATTTTACACACTTTTCTTGTTGCTTCTGATGAATAGCTTTGTGCCAAAGCTTACAGTATGCTTGCTTTGCAATCAAGAACAGAAAGGACGAAGCTCAATGGCAGACAAGAAAAACCTCTGCGCGCAGATCGACACAGCACTCCATGCGCGTGTGCGGCAGGAGCAGGAGCAATCCGGACAAACACTTAGTGAATTCGTAGAACAGCTTATCACAGATTATTACAAAATGAAAGAAGGAACAAAAATGACAGGCGATATGAGAACGATGGCGATCCAGCTCCCGGAAGAACTCTTCGAGCGGCTGAAGGCATACCTCAAGAAAAATAATCTCAAGCAGAAGCAGTTCATCATCGGACTGATCGAGGACGCGCTGGAGCAGGAGGAAGAAGACACTGCTGAGCAGCCGGAGACAGAAGAATCCGACGAACCGGACATGGATGCCGAAGAAGAATAACCATCCAACCGGAAGCCGCGGGGATCGCCTGCGGCTTCCGCTTTTGCATTTGCAGGCGCGCTGTGGTATAGTTGAAATTGCAGATGGGGGTGCGGCGCATGAATGAGAAAGAGCTGATCAGCAAAATCGACAGCTCCATGTACCATCAGATTCAGACGCGCGGATATGCCGCGCCGGTGGATGTGCTCATCGGCACGGGCATCCTGCCGAAACAGAAATATGAGGATTGGCGGTTTGGACGAGTGCGGTATCTCGAAGCCGTGTGCAATGCCAACCTGAAACGGCTGTCCTTCGTGCTGCACCAGATGCGCGTGTATGCGCAGGCACATGGTTTGAAGCCGTCCTTCTGCTATTACAAACGCTGGGGTGTCCGCAAGAAAAACGGGACCGGTCACAAGCCGGTCATTCCGCTGCAATTCAGTAAAAGCGGCAGCCCGGAAATCGAGCGGAGCTATGCCACCCATTTCGTCGATCTGGCGCGTGTGCAGGAACTCAAAGCGGCGCAGCCACAAACAGAAGAATAACCACCCAGCGTCGCTGCAGGAGAATCTGCGGCGGCGCTTTTTCGCATTTTGGAGGTGATCATATTTATATTTACCCTGACAACCTGAACGCCAAAGCCACGCTCTGGCTCTGGCAGCTCCGGGACCTGGCCGTCATCGGCATTGGGCTTCTCATCGCGGTACTTGCGCTGACGCAGCTTGGATTGTTTCTGCCCATGGTGCTGGTGGCGGCGTATGCGTTTTTGTCCATCCACCTGGACGGACTCAGCGTGCTGGACTTTCTCTCGTTCGTGGTCAGCTTCTATCTGACCGAACAGCAGCTTTTTGAATGGGAGGACCCGACATGAAAAAGCAGAAGAAAGATAAGCGGCGGCAGTCCACCCAGGATCTCTTAGGCGTCAAAAAGATCACGGACTACTGCATTGCTACCGACGCGGGGGATTTGGTGTTTTATGTCATCAAGCCCACAAACATCAGCGTCCTCCCGGCTGGCGCGGTCAGCGCCAAAATTCGCGCTCTCCAAAACACACTCAGCGCACAGGCTGGCGTCGAACTTCTGGCAATGAACTCCCGTGAGAGCTTCAATGCAACCTGTCTGTTCTATCACGACCGAATGCAGGAGGAAAAGAATCCTGCAATTCGGAGCCTTCTCGAACAGGATCGCGCGTTTCTGGATGAAAAGCAGGTGCAGATGACGCTGGCGCGGGAATTTTATCTCGCCGTCCGACTGAAAAATGAGAAGCCCGACACGGCGTACACCTTACTTTCTACCATTGAAACGAAATTCCGCGACAACGGCTTCACCACGCGCCGCGCCGGAAAAGAGGATCTCAAGCGTCTGCTTGCCATCTACTTTGAGCAGAACACGACAACGGAGCGCTTCGAGGACTACGACGGTCAGCGATTCATGGAGGCGACGGGATGAGTATTTTCAGAAGGAAAAAGCAGACCGACGCGGAAACAGAATCTTTGAAATCCTTCCTCGACATGATTGCGCCGAGCATCGTGAAATTTGAAACCGGCTATTACATCTGCGGCAACACGTTCCGCTGCATTTGGGCGCTGCGCGAGTATCCAACATCGACCGACGATCTTGCCATCCTGCGTCACCTCGGTGAAAAGCACGGCGTGACGCTGCACATTTATACGCGCATGGTCTCGCCGCTCGAAGAACGGAAAATCGTTCACAATGCAGAAATTCGAAACCGCATGAATCGCGCCAGCTCGCAGGATTTGCAGCGGTCGGTGGAAGCGGAGAGCAATTTGCAGGACGTGGCGAACCTCATTGGTTCCCTGCATCGGAACAAAGAACCCTTGCTTCATTGCGCCGTCTACATCGAAATGATCGCGGGAGATATGCAGGAGCTGCAAATTTTGCAGACAAACGTGGAGGTCGAGCTCATGCGCTCGAAGCTGAACGTGGACAAGCTGAAGCTCCGCCAGCAGGCAGGCTTCTGCGCGGTCAGCCCGGTCGGTTTCAACGCTTTCGGCACGGAATATGAGCGTGTCCTGCCAGCCAGCTCGGTCGCAAACCTGTTCCCATTCAACTATTCCGGCAAGACAGACCGAAAGGGCTTTTACATCGGGAAAGACAAGTACGGCAGCAACATTGTTGTCGATTTCGACCAGCGCGACGAGGACAAAACCAGCGCCAATGTTCTGATTCTCGGTAACTCCGGTCAGGGCAAGAGCTATCTTATGAAGCTGCTTTTGCTCAACTTCTTGGAAGCAGGAAAATCGGTCATCACACTGGATGTGGAGCATGAGCAGTGGGAGCTGTGCCAGGCGCTCGGTGGGTGCTTTGCGGACATCATCGAGGGAACGTATAAGATCAATCTGCTGGAACCCCGCTGCTGGGACACCGATGCAGACCCATATGATGTGGACGCGCCCAAAGCGTTCCGGCAGTCCACCAGACTGGCGCAGCACACCTCTTTCCTCAAAGATGTATTTCGTACCTACAAGGATTTTACGACAGCGCAGATCGATACGATTGAAATTATGTTAACCAAACTATACACGGAATGGGGCATCACAGAGGAAACGGATTTTTCGCAGATGCGTCCGGAGGACTATCCGATTTTATCGGAACTGTATGATTTTATTGAAATCGAGTACGAGAATTTCGACGAAACGAAGCCGCAGCTCTATACGCGCGAGACGCTCCAGCAGGTGCTGTTGGGGCTGCACTCCATGTGCCGCGGTGCAGACTCGAAATTTTTCAACGGTCACACAAACCTGACCTCAACGCGCTTTCTGGTGTTTGGTGTGAAAGGCTTGCTGTCCGTGGCGCAGAACGTGCGAAGCACAATTCTTTTGAATTTGCTGTCGTATATGTCGGACAAGCTGCTCACCGAGGGCAACACGGTCGCGGCGCTGGACGAACTCTATATCTGGCTGTCCAATCCCGTCGCTATCGAGTACATCCGCAACTCGCTCAAACGCGTGCGCAAAAAAGAATCTGCACTGGTGCTGGCAAGCCAGAACCTTGAAGACTTTGACCAGCCGGGCGTGCGCGAGATGACGAAGCCGCTGTTCTCTATCCCTCCGCATCAGTTCCTGTTCAACGCCGGTTCCATTGACCGGCGCGCGTATATGGATATGCTCCAACTGGAGGACAGCGAGTTCGACCTCATCAAATTTCCGCAGCGCGGTGTGTGCCTCTACAAATGCGGCAACGAGCGCTACCTGCTGGAAGTCCACGCGCCGCCGTACAAGGAAGCGCTGTTCGGAAAGGCAGGCGGCCGCTGATGGTAGTATCTCCGATGCTCATAAAGGTCGCCGCCGCACTGCTGACCAGCGAAAAGGGGCGCAAGGGCGTCGGCTTTCTGCTGGTCGCCATTTTCGCGCCGGTCATCCTGATCGCCGCAATCCTCTGCTCTGCCACATCGGGTGGTGCTGACCACAACAATCTGGCGGTCGAAGCGTCATTCTACGGAACCAGCTTTACGGATTCCGTGCCTGCTGAGTTTCAAACGCACATCACGGATATGCAGACGGCTTTTTCTCTTCTGGATTCGGCGGTAGCGGAGACCAACGCAGCTATGACCGACGGCAATCGCCTTGACCCGATTCAGGTCAAGGCGATTTTTTATGCGCTCTGCTTTGGCGAAAGTGCGCCAAGTCAGCGTGCGGCAGACCGGTTTGTGGACTGCTTTTTTATCACAGAACAGCGAACGCGAATTGTAGTCACTGAGCTGGAGGACGGCAGTACGGTCGAGCATGCGGAAACTTACATCGCCGCTGTACCGCTCTCGCTGGCAACGGCATACGAAAATCTTGCGGCAAAGCTCGGCAGGACTGTCACCGACGAGGACAAGGAAAACGCCGCGCACATCTACACGATGATCGCGGGCAATGCCAACGGCAGCGATGGGACTGGCAGCGCGGGCGGCAGTATCCAGATCGACTACGGCGGCGGCACCGGCAGCACGGAGCTGGACACGTCCAGCTTTACAAATCCAGCAGGCAAAAACGCAGATGATCTCGTGCAGTATGCCATTCACGCCTACGAAGAACACTGGGGCTACGTCTGGGGAACGTTCGGTCATGTGCTGACCGAGAGCCTGTTTGAAGCGAAGCTGGCGCAGTATCCGGATGCTCTTGCTGGCAACGCAGATTTCATCCGCCAGACGTGGGTCGGCGGCAGAACGACGGACTGTGTCGGTCTGATCAAAGGCTACGGCTGGCTGGACGCAGAGACAGAAGAAATCGTCTACAACACGAACGGTATGCCGGACATCACCGCGAACGAAATGTATCATGCCGCAAGCGTCTCCGGCACGATCGACACCATTCCAGAAACGCCAGGGCTGGCGGTCTGGCACGAGGGGCACATCGGCGTGTATATCGGAGGCGGCGAGGTGGTCGAGGCGATGGGCACACGATACGGTGTTGTGAAAACGAAGCTGGAAGGAGCGCGCTGGACGCACTGGCTGAAGATCCCGTACATCAGCTATGACTGAGACTATTTTGGCTTATCCTCTTCCAACTGCACCTTATATTTTCTGCCCACGCGCTTCGTCGCATCCGTGACGCTCCCGCGCGAGATGGCGGTAACGCCGAACTTGCTGCGCAGTTGGTCGACGGTCTGGTCAAGTTTTCGAGCGCGATCTTTTTGATCATCTTGGAACATGGAGAGCTGCACCGTCTCGTTGTCGGAAACGTCGCCCAACGTCACGCCGAGCAGCCGCAGCGGCGTATAGCCGTCCCACAGCTCTGCGAACAGCGTTTTGGACTGCGAGAAAATCTCGCTGGTCACGTCGGTCGGCTCCGGGAGCTTTCTCTGGTGGGATTTGTTTCGGAAATCGTTTCCGCGGATGGTCACAGTCACGCAGGAGCAGCGCCGGCCATCCGCGCGCATCCGGGACGCAACGCTGTCACAGAGCGCCAGCAGGATTTTGTTTGCCTGCGCAGTATCGGTCACATCCTCTTCCAGTGTCACAGAGTTGCCGTAGCCCTTGACGGCTTCCGGTTCTGCCAGCACGGGCGATGAATCCATTCCGTTTGCGTAATCGTGGATGAGCGCTGCCATCCTGACACCGACAAGCTTTTGCAGACGAAGAAGGTCTGTCTGCGCCAGATCGCCGATCGTGCGGATTTGGGAAACGGCCAGCTTACTCGCCGTCGCGCGGCCAACTGAGTACAGTTCGCCCACCGGCAGCGGCCAGAGCTTCTGCGGAATTTCGTCTGCAAACAGCGTGTGAACCTTATTTGGCTTTTCAAAATCGCTCGCCATCTTCGCCAACAGCTTATTGGGTGCGATGCCGACGTTGACCGTGAAGCCGAGCTCGGAGAAAATCGTGTCCTTGATCGTGTGCGCAATGGCGATAGGGTCCGGATACAGAAGACCGGTGCCCGTCATGTCGAGAAAGCACTCGTCGATGGACACCTGCTCCACGACCGGCGCGAAGCGGCGACAGATGGCGATAAATGCTTTGGAGTTTCTGGTGTAAAGAGCAAAGTCCGGCTTTGCCAGAACGAGCTGCGGGCATTTGCGCAGCGCCATAGCGACCGGCTCTCCGGTTGTAACGCCAAACTTTTTTGCGGGGATGGATTTGGCAAGGATCACACCGGTGCGCTTGTCGCGGTCGCCGCCGATGGCGGAGGGAATGAGACGAAGATCTGGCTCTCCGTCCGCTACGCGCCGCGCGGCTTCCCAGGATAGAAACGCGCTGTTGACGTCCACATGAAAAATAAGCCGCTGCACAAAATCACCTCCGGTAGCTCCAGTATAACACACCCGGAGAGAATCACAAACAGAAAAGGAGAGGAAAACTTGAATGTCTTGATGGTGGAGCCGGGAAAGGCTCCGTATGAAGCGCAGATTGGTGATGATCTGCAAAGTATGCAGGCTCTCGTCGGCGGATATATCCAAGCCGTGTATCCCTTTGAACAGCCCGTCGCGCTGGTCTGCTGCGAGTCCGGAAAGCTGGATGGTCTGACGCTCAACCGTGCGCTGCGCGATGCGGACGGTGATATTTATGACATTGTCGCGGGGAGATTTTTTATCGTCGGACTCGGCGAATCGGATTTCACCGACTTGCCGCACGAACTTGCCGAGCGGTTTGCCGAGCAATTTCGGCAGCCGGAAATGTTCATGCGCGTGGATGGCAAAATCGTCGCCGCGCCGATGCCGGACGAGCAGACGCAGGGCGGAATGTCATACTGACAGCGCAATTGAAAACTGCCCAACAGCATGGTAAGATAGGGACAGAGGTGAGCGCATGGAAAACCGTCAATTTGAAGCTATGCTTGCCGTCGCACAGGAGCGGCTGGCGCAGCACGCGCCGGAGGATATTGCGGGAAAGGCTGACGCGCAGTATGCAGACGGTTCGTTTTCATTGAAAACACTTGGGCAGACCGTGACTGTCCGGCTGTCGGACTGCGCGATTCAGCCGCCGCTTTCCAAGTGGCACGCGCTGACACTGCTGCACTATCTGGATCTGGCAGACGGTGCGCCGCTGACCGGTCGGACGATCATATTTTCCCAATATAAGGACGGGCTGGTGCGCGGCGGCGGTCTTGACCGTAACGCGGAGCTGATCGTCCGGCGTGACCTCGGCATCCTGCCGCCAGAGGAACTGGAGCGGCGATGCAGATTACTCGGCGCGGAGCTCCTGCCGTCCAACGCGGATTTCTGCGCGCGGTTCGATTTCGCGCCGCGCTATCCTATATGGCTGAAGGTCTGGTTCGCCGACGAGGAATTTCCGGCGTCCGGGCGGCTGCTGCTGGATGAGAGTGCGCCGCATTACCTGACGATTGAGGATGCGGTCACAGTCGGCTCGCTCATTCTCGACCAGCTCACCGGCGCACAGCATTGGGCCGTATAAAACAAATATGCACAGCAGGCACATGGTAAAAACCGTGTGCCTGCTTTTTGTAGAATGGAGAAGTTTATGAAACAGGCAACAATTCAAATCACATTTGAAGAAGAAAAGCTCCGCGCCCTCCGGCGCTACATCGCCAAGCGCGATTCGACGCTGGAAGCGGAGCTGCAAAAGGCGGCGCAGCGACTCTACGAAAAGGTCGTGCCTGCCGCTGTGCAGGAATACATCAGCGACTGTACGCAGGACAATCCAGTGCGCAAACCGCAAAAGAAATCGGAGGCGCAGGTATGAGCATGGCGGGCTTTCACATCACGGAGGACTGCGCGGAAGTCTATCTGCAAAACGAATCCGGCATGGAGTTTTTGCAGCTTGCCAGACGGCTCCATGATTATCTCCAGCAGGGACAGCGCCTGCCAGCGCGGAGTCTCTTTGAAGCGACGGACGACTGCAAAGAGATCAGCCGCGAGGCGTTCGATGCGCTGGCAAAGTACCGCATGGAGAACACCGACGAGGTCAGCGGAGTGTTTGAGCTGGACTTTGACGCGCGGACGCTTTCTGCGCTCAACATCATGGACGGCTGGAAAGTCTACGCGATGCAGGACGTGGCAGACGCAGCAGAGCAGGCATTTCAGGAAGCGAAGATTTCAGAAGATGCACGCTGGCGCATCTTCCTCGACCGGCTGGATGGACAGGAACTGACCACGCCAAGCAGACTCACTGTACAGAATTTTTATTTCGAGGATAGCATCGAGGCGATGGATGACCGAATACTGAATTTTTACGTCGTTCCGTGCTTCAACGCCGACGAAGTGTTCGGTACGTTCGTAGAGACCGATGAAAACGACCATGCGCTGAATATCTATGCCAACTACGATATGCAGCGCCAGCAGGTCTGCGACACGCTGGAGATCACGCTCTATGGCAGCGGCATCGAGGATCAATCTCTTACCTATCACCTGAATGCGGCAGAGAAAGAAGTGCTGCGTGAAAAGATGGAAGCCTACTGTATGCAGCGGGAGCACAAACCGCTGGATCAGCTCTGTCAGGAGATTCTGCAGGAGCAGGATGCGCCTACGCAGGAGATGCACCTGTGACCGCCAGCCTGCCCCACGCCGTCGCGCCCGTGTCGGCGGTTTGTGCGGCTTTCGCGGCGCAGCCGATCGCGTACCCACCGAGAGCCATAAAACCGGACGTTGCGCCTCCGTGCAGGAGCGCTGCAAAAACGAAAAAGGAGATCAAAATGTCTACGGAATTTTATTGTGAAGAATTTCCGGCAGAGCAAAACGGAAAACCGGTGCAGACGCTCAAAGATCTGCTGGAAGCCTGCCCGGAAGATAGCTTTCATTTCATGACGCCAGTCGGATATGTTGACCTGACTGCCCAGGATGCAGAGCAGCTCCGGCAGGGTGCGGTGATGCCTGCGCATGCCGGAGAAAGCGGGTGGGAGATACCCATTCCGGCAGAAAAACTGCTGCAGCAGGAGCTGGTGTCCGCGAGAAAGGCTGAGAATGGTCAATGGTACGCGATTACCACAGATCCGCAGCCGAAAATGTCGGAATCGGAGCAGATGCAGGAGATGCAGCTGTGACCGGCAGCGTGTTCCACGCCGTCGCGCCCGTGTCGGCGGTTTGTGCGGCTTTCACGGCCCGGCCGAGCGCGTACCCACCGGGAGCCGGAAAACCGGACGTTGCGCCTCCGTGCGGGAACGTTGCGGAAACGGCAAGCGCGGGAGAAGGCAGCCTGCAGGCGGCTTTCGGCGGAGGAACGAGCCGCAAGCGGCGAGGCAGGAGAAAAGGCTTGGCGCTTTTCTGCGCCAGCCTGTCCACGTCTGCCCGCAGTGCGGGCAGTTTTGGGCGATAAAAAAGGCGCTTTTCTGCGAGGGTGAAAAGTGGATTAGCGCTGATTTTCGGAAAAAGCCAAGATCGTGCCGCTGTTGCAGGCACTATTTTGGCGCTTTTCATTTTTAAGGGAGGTGAACGCCATAAAAGCAGAGGAAAAACGCCGTCATTCCGTTTGGTTGGATGACGCGACGTGGAGCAAGGTGCAGTACCACTACAAGCTGGATGGCTGCACGACGCAAAATGACTTTATTGATAAAGCCATTCTCTTTTATTGCGGCTATCTGCAAAGCGAGTACGCAGGAGACTTCTTACCGAAAATCCTCGGTGAAACGCTCGAAGCCATCCTCAGTATGTTCGGGGATCGTATCGGCAAGCTGCTTCTGAAGCAGGCCGTCGAGCAAAATGTCTGCAATCACATCCTTGCTTCAGACACAGACATCGACGCGCAGACGTACCAGCAGATGCGCGGAAAAAGCTATCAGGAGGTGCTGCGGACGAACGGCCAGATCTCGTTCCCAGAGGTGCTTCGGCAGCAAAGTCGACTGTAACAGATGGCGCGGCTGATTCAAAAAACCGGCTTCATCAGCCGTAAAAGCGCAGGCGGATACATGAAGTATATCGCCACGCGCGAGGGCGTCGAAGTCTTGACCGGCAAGGGACCAGCAACCGAAAAGCAGAAAGAGATGGTCGCAAAGCTGCTCAAGGACTTCCCAGATGTGCGGGATTCCTTCGAGTATGAGGACTACAAGCAAGCGCCGACGCTGCACACTGCGTCGGCGCTCATTTCTGCGGCATTGGATTCACATATGCAGAATCTTCAATCCGAAAACGGATATCTCAAATACATTGCTACGCGCCCCGGCGCGGAAAAGCATGGCGCACACGGCCTGTTCGGTCGAGAGGATAATGCAAACCTAAACGCGGCGATGCGTGACTTAACCGCGCACGACGGCAACGTCTGGACGATCATCTATTCCCTGCACCGCGAGGATGCAGAGCGCTTGGAATACAACAACGCTGCCGCATGGCGGAAGCTGCTCGTCAGCCAGCAGAATAAATTTGCGGAAGCGTTTCATGTCCCAGCGTCGGCGCTGCACTGGTATGCGGCTTACCACGATGCGGATACGCACCCGCATATTCACATGATGATCTGGACAGATCAGGAAACGGTTTTGAAACGGGATGCCGTTGTAAAATTGCGTTCTGTAATGACCAACAGCATCTTTCAGGCAGAGTTGGAAAATCTCTATATTCGAAAAGATGCAGCTTACAAGGACGTGACAGAAGCGGCGCGGGCAGTTATGCACGATCTGGTTGATCGTATGGAAACTGTCTCCGAACTGCCCGTGTCTATCCAGCAAAAGCTGTTGGAGCTTGCGACGGAACTGCGCGCGGTCAACGGCAAAAAGCAGTATGCCTATCTCAAAAAGCCGCTCAAGGATATGGTGGATTCCATCGTGGATGAACTGGAGAAGCTGCCGGAGGTGGCGGCGTATTATGCCGTCTGGAACGGTCTGCGCGACACGCTGGAGGGCTATTATAAAAATCGGCCCCGGCAACACAATCCGCTCTCGCAGCAGAAAGAATTCCGCGCGATCAAGAACGCCATCATTCAGGAAGCAGAACGCTTGCGGCAGCAGATGGAGCAGGCACAGAGAGCATCAGAGCAGGAGCCTTCGCAAGATGAAGAACCATCTGTGGTGAAAACTTCTACAGACGCTTCTACAAATCCGACGCTTGCAGATGAAAATACTTCATCCACAGCTTCTCACGATGCACAGCTTCTGTCCGAATATCTTCTGAATTCAACCATTCGCCTGTTTCATCAGATGGGGCAGATTTTCCGCGACAACGCTGCGCTGCCCAGCAACCCAATGGGCATCCGCATCGACTCCAAGCGCCGCAAAAAGCTCATGCAGAAGCGGCTGGCAATGGGACATAAGCAGGATGATCATGAGCAGGAACAGGGATACAATCTGGACATTCGATAAAACAGGCGGCGCCGTGCTGACAGCGTCGCCTGTTGCATATTTGCTTAAAAATCCTCGGTCAATGCACGTTCACAGTACGCTTTGAGCGCCGGAACGTCTTCTGTTGCCGTCTGCCAGATGCGATCTTTGTCCATCGAGCCATAATCGTGCGCGAACATATTGCGCATATTTTTGATTGCGCGCCAATCCATCTGCGGCTTGGTTTCTTGCACATACGCATCGGAAAACTTTCCGGCAAGCTCGCCAATTTGGAGCAGGTTCATGCTGACAGAATCCATGTAATCCTGATCTTCCAGAAAGATATCAAAATTACGACCGAAGCGGGATAGTGTCTTTTCGACTCGATTACAATACTCCAAAATGTGCGCCAGAATCTGCGCGTCGCGGTTAGGAAAGCTCATACAGCAGCACCCGATCCTTTCGCAGATTTTCGAGGAAGGCTTCGTCTTTATTGTACTTGAGAGAACCGGTCGTGACAACGTCAATGCTCTTTTTGAGCGCGTCTTCCAGGTCGGCATACAGACCGCCGAGGGCAAACAGACCGCGCAGCTTGGGTGCGTCCACACAGAGGTCTACGTCACTGGCAGGTGTTGCGTCGCCCCGCGCGTAGGAGCCGAACAGAAACACCTTGTCCACGCCGTGCTGCTTTGCAATCGGCGCGACGATCTCGCGGATCTCATCGATCGAATATACTTGCGTCTGCATTCCGTGCGCCCCCTTCCTGTAACCAGTATACCCTAAAACAAAAATCTTTGCAACAGCAGAAAGTGGTGACTAAAATCAGCAAATTTATTGAATTTACCCCAGAGCAGAAAGAGCGTGCAGCGACCGTTGACCTTGAAGAATTTCTCCTCCGTCAAGGCGAAAAACTTATCAAATCCGGACGTGAAAAGCGGCTCGCCAGCGACCACAGCGTCACGGTTCGCGGCTGCGAGTGGTTCGACCATGCCTCAAACGAGGGCGGCCGCGCGGTCAGTTTTGTACAAAAATATTACGGCAAAAGCTACGTCGAAGCCATGTCCATGCTGTTGGGCGAGAGCATAGAACCGCTTTATCCGCAGGCGAAAAAGCAGGAAGCGGTCCAGCAGAAAGCCTTTGCGCCGCCCGCTCCAAACGCAAATATGCGCCGTGTGTTTGCGTATCTTCTCAAAACGCGCGGGCTGGATGCCGACGTGGTTTCGTACTTCGCCCGCAGAAAACTGCTCTACGAAGACGCGGCGCATCACAACGCCGTGTTCATCGGCACGGACGAAGGTGGATGCCCGCGCCACGCGCATCTGCGCAGCACGAACAGCTTCGGCAAAGCCTTTCGCCTGAATGTCGAATCCAGCGACCCGCGCTACAGTTTTCATCATGCCGGAACCGATGGGAGCCTTTATGTATTCGAGGCTCCCATTGATATGCTCTCCTACATTTCCATGAATCCGCGCCAGTGGCAGGAGCATAGCTATGTTGCCTGCTGCGGCACGTCCCCAATCCCGGTGATGCAAATGCTGAAACCGGAGACACAGATTGTCTATCTGTGCTTAGATAACGATGATGCCGGACACAAAGCCAGTGAACGGATGGCAGAACTACTGCACAAGCGCGGCATCATGACGGAGCGGCTTGTGCCGGAGCTGAAGGACTGGAACGAGGATCTTCTCCACGCCCAAAAGGAGGAATTAGCTCCATGCCTGAGTCTATGACCCCGTTGGTTGCCGTTGGTGTGATAGGCGCGTTATTCATTCTTCTGCTTTCGCTTCTTACGAACAACTACTCGCTGAACAACATCAAATCCAAAACCGTTGGCGACGGTCAGTATGGCACAGCACGCTGGGCGACGGATCAGGAGATCCGAAAAGCCTACGTCACGGTTCCCTTTGACGTTGCAGCATGGCGCGCTGGGAAGAAGCGTCCGACCGTGCAGGGGCTGGTCCTCGGCAGTGTGCAGCGCGGCAAGCGGCTGGAGGCGTTGGTGGATCGCGACGATGTGCATTGCCTCATGATCGGCGCATCTGGTGTCGGCAAGACTGCGTTCTTCCTGTATCCCAACATCGAATATGCCTGCGCTTGCGGTATGAGCTTTTTAATTTTGGATACTAAAGGTGACCTCGCGCGCAACTGCGGAAGGATCGCGCAGAAGTACTATGGCTATCGCGTATCAGTGGTCGACCTGCGCAACCCGATCCGCTCGGATGGAAACAACCTGATGACGCTGGTCAACCGTTACATGGACGTGGCC
>CDZT01047244.1_pt1 | contig 20212 bp, 20 predicted proteins | sample 557531 | NCBI WGS metagenome assembly CDZT01 (sample SAMEA3182066, study PRJEB8094) | gut metagenome | biome: human; feature: gut; material: Stool; isolation source: human stools | place: Canada | collected 2013-03-05
TCCTCAAATTATGTGATACTCGAAGACTCAGCTATGAAGCCGCCTCGGAACGATGCGACCTCAGCTCCAGATACTTCGCTGACATTGCCCGGGGCAAGACTGCGCCTACGATCCTGACGCTGGAAAAGCTCTGCGTTGGTTTTGATCTGACGCCAAATGACCTGTTGATCCCCTCAGAACTCTGGCGAGAGATGGCCTTCCGCGAACCAATGCCGGTTACACATATCCGCTGCTTTCACTTCTTTCACGGCCTGACTGGTTTCCCAGTTTGCCCCCAATGTGGGAGAACTCTCGAACGGGAATACCAGCCTTACTGTGACCGCTGCGGGCAATGCTTGGATTGGAAAGGTTTCTCCAAAGCAACGATTATCCTGCCTCAGAAATAATCCTTACTGCTACATACCTGCTAATCCGGCCAGCGTCCTTTACCTGCTGGCTGCTTTTGGCATGTCCTTTTCCCCTCCTCTCAATTTTTCTTCATTTCCCTATTGACTTTTTATTTGCAGACTTCACATTTTGTCATATTTTGCCCCAGCCGCTCCAGGGTACGCCGGGCCAGGAGGCGGAACTCCCAGGGCTCCAGCTCCAGGGGGCGGTAGTCCCCTTTGTCCGTGATGCCGTCCGCCCGCACCTTGAGTACCAAGGGGAAGACGGCGGCGTGCTCTTTGAGCACCGTGGGGGCCAGCCAGCCCTTGCCTGCCAGGTACACCCACCGGAGAGCGGAGGCCGGATTACCGGGGACGTCGGGCCATAGATATTTCCCCGCCAGCTTCTTGCGGCGCTGCTTCTTGTTGACGGGGATAGGGGCCAGGATCTTGCCCTCTATCTGGTAGCGGAGCCCTAGGGCCTCCACACAGGTGCGGACAGCTTGTCTTGCCTCCGTCGTGTCTGCCCAGGTGGGCAGCGGCTCCCCCTGCTCTGCGGCCAGCACGTCCTCCCCCTCTGGATCATCTGGGAAGAGGGGCACGTTCTTCACCAGCTCCAGCACGTGGAAGCCGTCCGTCAGGCCCAGCACCTTCCGCTTGGTGATGGGGATGCCCCGGTAGTGCTCCAGGGCCTCCCCCAGCTCCGGGCGCTGCCGGATCGTCCAGCCCTTCCGGAGGAAGCCGCCCCGGCCCAGCCGCAGATCATCCATGGTGTAATAGGCCAGGCTCATTCGGCATCCTCCTCCCGGGCCAGCAGGGCGCCCAGCCCGAACAAATCCACGCCGCAGTGCTCCAGCATGTCCAGGAACTCCGCGTCATAGGTTCGGAATACCTCGGACGCTCTTTTGCACGGCATGCCGCTGGCCGCCCGGCTGTCCAGGGCCAGGCGGACAACCATGCCGACGTTCAGATCGTGGAGCAGCCGGATGGCCTCCAGCCGCTCCCTTGCAGTGCCCTCCTGCCGGGTGAGCACCACGCAGCCATGTCCTGCATGGAGGGCCAGCCGCTCCGCGTCCTCCAGTCCGGAGAGCTGGAGGACGGCCCGGGGGATGGCCAGGGTCTTCTTGCTTGTGTCATGGCAGATGGTAAATTTCATCTTCTGTTTTCACCTCGTATTCTTAGTCCTGCGGCCAGTCCCACACCCGGGGCAGCCGCCCGGTGGGGGCGGACAAGATCCGCAGCTCCGGACGATCGCTGGATACCAGTCCGGGGTTATCCAGCAGGGAGAGCTGGCGGTTGAGCATGGGGCTTGGGTCAAAGTTGGTCATGAGCAGCTCGTGGTACCTGGAGTCCTCCTGCCGGGCCATGGGGTTGGGGCGGTCAAAGCCCACAATATAAAAGTCCGGGGCGAAGAGGTCCAGAATGTCCGGATGGCTGTTATAGGACAGGACGATGTGGCTGTCCCGCGCCGCCGGGGCGCACAGGCAGTCGTGGAGCCGGACGTGGTCCCGGAGGTCGAAGGAGGGGGCGTACATCCTCTCCGCCTCCAGATAGGGCGGGTCCGCATAGATCACCGCACCCGGCCGGGCGTACTGTCGGACTACGTCGCAGCAGTCCTTGTTCTCCACCACCACGCCCTGGAGTGTGTCCGAGGCGCGTCGGAGCAGTCCGAGGAAGCGGCGCAGCTCCACGCTGCGCCCGCCGAAGCTGTTTCCGGTGGCACTGTAGCTGTACCGGATGCTCAGATAATAGGCCGCAGCCCGCTGTACGTCCGGCAGGTTGGCCCGGCCCACCAGGAGCTTCTTCACCTCCTGCCTGTCCATGGGCGGGAAGTAGTCCTCTGCGATTTGGAGCTCCTCCTCCAGGTAGTCCATGGGGTCATACTCGTGGTTGAGGAAGCGGAACACCACCTCGAAGTCCGCCCTGGCGTGGAGGGGCAGGAAGTCCAGCTCCCTGAGCAGCGCCAGGGGCCGGTCCCGGGCACAGCGGAACAGGTTGGCCAGATCCGTGTCGATATCGTTGTACACCCGCAGGGGGGCGTACCCGGCGCCCAGGCCCAGGGTCACCGCGCCGCTGCCGCCGCAGACCTCCAGCAGGCGGGGCGCCCTCCTGGGGAGCAGCTGGAAGATGTAGGGGAGCAGGAACAGCTTCCCGCCTACCCAGGGAAAGAAGGGCTTAGCGATCCGCCTCACCTCCCCCAGGCAGGCGGAAGTCCCCCGTGGACCTCTCCAAGCTGCGGATGGCCTTCTCCACGCCGTCCCGCATTCGCCGGAGATGCCCGATTGTGGCAATCACCTCCCAGGCGTTGGCGGGGTAGAAGTAGCCGGTGCGGTCACTGCAGATAGGCGCCCCGTCCACCCGCAGGTTATGGACCAGCTTCCGCAGCTCTGCCTCATGGACGCGGAACCTCTTTTTCAGTTGTTTGCCGCTGATGGCGTTTTCCCGGCCGGGGCAGTAGCGCTGCAGATACTCCAGGAGCTCCTTTTCTTTTGCTTTCATGACGTCCTCCTCTGGGCCGTCCTCCCGAAAAAGGGCACAAAAAACAGGGGCCGCTGTCCTCTTCGGGAAAACGGCCCCTGTTTCGTGTTGATATAGATTTGATCTGGGGTTACATCTGCTGCATCTGCATAGGCGCCCGAATCTGAGCATGCGGGCCGAGAATGTAAGCCCTGCCGTCCGCTGTCTGGATATAGCCCTTGTTCCGCAGCAAATCCAGCCCGTACCGTTCCAGGTTGAAGCAGCCGGCAACTGCTGGGTCCAGCGTACTCCCTGCCGACCGCAACTCCGCTTTCGCAACGTCCTGAAGCTGGTCTGTATATACCACATGGTAGCGGTTCAGGTGCTGGGCAATCTCCAGGGCGGCGGGCAGGGTGGTGCAGTCCTCATGCTCCAGGGCCCAGAGGTAGGTCTGGAGGAAATCCTTCTGCCCCTGGTTCTGTTCCTGGAGAATGAACCCCAGGTTCTGGCCGTCGTAGATCAGATCCTCCAGCCGGCCGGCATAGGCGTCCTCCAGCCCGGTGATGCCCGGCAGGCTGCACCGGGCCTCCAGCAGGGTGCACTCCCGGATGGTCTGCACATCCAGAGCGTCCAGGGCCAGCCGGATCTCCCCCGGCCTCACATCCATGATGTCGTTGTAGTCCGGCAGCGCCAGCCACACCCCCTCCGGCACCGCGGAGGAGGCCAGCTTCAGCCGCAGGCTCCAGCTGTAGTCCGGCCCGGGCAGGTTGACCCCGTCATAGAAGCCCGTCACCCCCTTCCGCGGATATACCACATAGCAGCCCCCTGCGAACCGGCCGGGGTGCTGTTCCTCATACTGCCTGCCCAGCTTGTCCAGGTCGATATAGTCCCGCAGCGCCAGGAGCCTGGCGTTGGTCTCCTCCAGGTAATACAGGCCCAGATCCTCATAACTCTGGATGCCGCCCAACACCTCATACTCGTCCAAGTTGGCCAGCAGGCTGACCACCTCTGTACTGTCCTGGGCGGGATGGCGCTGGATGGCCGCGTCCAGGGCGATCCCCTCCCGCACGGTCAGCACCTCCAGCCGTTCCCGCAGCCATGCCTGCTCCTCCGGCCTGCCGGGGAGCTGCAAAAGTCCTGTTTTGTCCATATCAGGGGCACCTCATTCCCATACCGTTCAGCCCGGGCTGGGGCGGCAGCGGTTTCTGCACCGGCTGGCCATCCGCCCGGGTCAGCAGACCGTAGTCTGTCAGCTCGCCCCCGTACTGCTGGATCAGCGTCTCTCCGTAGCCGTAGAGGTTCAGGTACCGGCATAGCAGGTCGGCATTCTCTTCCCCCATGGAGCGGCGCAGCTCCCCGCGGGCCACGTCCTCTGGAGAGGCGGTGACCCAATTCAGATTGTAGGCGTCCAGCTGTTCCGTCAACGCCATGGCATCCTCCAGGCTGGTGGGGGGCGACGTCTCCAGTACCGCCTTGTACTTGACCAGCTTCAGCGGTTCCCGGTCCTCCAGTACGGTCAGCCGCAGTGCCAGGCAGTTCAGGGTATCCAGCCGCTCCGGCGTGGCCCACGCTGCCGGAAACTGGGGTACCCGGCTGTGGAAGGCGGTGACGGCGCAGTTGGAGATGCCCACGGCCTCCATCTGGTCACGCACCTCCACCAGCTCCTGTCCAGCGGGGAGGGTGAGCTCCGCCCGTTCCTCCCCGAGCCGGAGCTCCAGCCGAAAGAAGCCAGTCGGGACCTCCGGCGCGATGCGGGGTTCCTGTCCCTCTGTGGGCTTCCAGTTCCCATCCGGTACCACATACCCCTGCCTGGTGAATACACCGCCCTCCGACTGACGGATCCGGCGGCCCAGGAGCTGGAAGTCCAACAGCTCAAACACCTTGTCCGGCACATCCTTCACCTCGGGGATGGAACCGTTTGCCGCGTAAACCCGGCCCAACGAGGCGTCGTCCGTGGCCTTGGGCACCACCTGGCAGTGCTCCGCCTGTTCCGCCAATGCGGCAAACGTGCGCAGAGGGATGACACCGCTCCGGCTGCTTTTCAGCCTGACCAGCCCCTCGAATGCGGTGCGCTGCCGGCTGTCCAGACTGGTCAGCCGCTCCGCCAGGGCATTGAGCGCGGGGAAGCCCTCGCCAGATTGCAGGCCAGGGAACAGGACGGGGAATTCCCCATAGTCCTCCATCTCCCATTCCACTCTGGTGTCCGGTGCGAGCCGCAGCCGTTCCCAGGCATCCAGGACCGTATATGGGTCCGCCGGAAGCTCCAGTGTCACATAAGTATCCTTGTCCGGATTACACAGGGATACTGTAAATACCTTATTCAAGTATCATCCCTCCCATCGTCATCGTCGTTCCGTGCTTCATATCCTTCGCCTCGCCCTGCGGGCAATGCTCACTCATTTCGCCGGAACTCCTCTCCCCACCGAACCCGCTGCGCTGGGCTTCGGCGGGGGCCCCGTTATCGTGGGATTCCTGGGCCTGCGTCTGCCCGAACCACTCCTGCTCCGTCTGAATCTCCCAGTTCTCACACTGCCACAGGTGGGCGAACAGCTCCCGGCCGCCCGCATCAATGGGGCGTTGCTCAAACCCCTCTCCAAAGCCGTCACTGGCCTGTCCGGCAGCCATCTCCTTCAGCGTGGTCAATTCCTCCTCTGTAAGAGAGCCCGATACCAGGCATTCCGCCACTCCCCACAGTCTGCCGTCTCTGGCCTCCGCGGTAAAACGGCAGGACAGCACCTTGCGGTTTACGCCATCCTCCCTGTCATAGTAGTGCATGAGGCCGCGTGCCTCCTCCTCCGGCAGTTCTGCCCGGTGGAGCGCCCCGGCAATTGCATCTGCATAGCCGGCCGCTTCCTGGCTGTCCAGGAACCGTTCTCTCTCGTCCCAGTTCCCCCAGCCATCCGGCTCATAAAAGCCGACCGTCATTGGCATGTACAGCTTGAGCAGACTTGGTTCCGGCGGGTGGACAGAGAACATCTCCTCCCCAAGGGTCAGGATACGTTCACCTCCATCGCTCTGCCGGGCATGGAACCGGCCCTCGTCATCGATGTGCTCCAGAGTACCAGCCTCCTTCAACGTGTTTCTGGGATCATCCAGCTCCCATGTTTGGATCCGGCTGCCCGCGGGGAACTGGCCCCGCAGGAACTCCAGCCACTCCTTTGATACATCCTGCATAATGATCTGCCTCCCTTCATTTTGCCGCAAGCGTCATTCGGATAGAAAAGGCCGGCTTCCAAAGCGGAAGCCGGCCTTCAACGGGGTTCTTGCGCATGCTCTGTTTTCTCTGATGGTTCATAGCTTTCCCGCCCTTTCTTCTGGTAAGCACACAACATACCACAGTGTGCCCGTAATATCCAGCAGTTTTTCACATCTGCTGGATGGCCGCCTGACTTTGGCTTCGCTCCAGCCACAGGGGATGATAAGCTATCTCTGTGATGCCCAGGTCTGCATTGCAGGTGATATGGGCAGCCACGGCAGGGCAGGCCGGCGAGAGCTGGAACAACGCCTCGGTGAGCTCTGAGCCCAGGCCGTCCAGGATATAGTGGGGCCCGCCGGGCTTTTCGGCAAACTCCGGTTGATCCATGGTGAGGCGGGCCATGGCCTGGGTGGCGGATATGCCTGTTTCCCGGCCGTATGTGATGGCCCGCTTCAAGGCATGCTGCGGATTGAACCGCCCAAAGTCCATGGTGTAAAACCGCTGCTCCTGCCCGGACTCCGCAATGGTGCAGGTTGCAATCCGGCTGAGCTCCTCCGGCCGCTCCGGGCCAAAGAAGCCCATAAGCCGGCCCTCCCTGGCCAGGCCGGACACCTCTGCCGGTGTGCGCCCGGCCTGAAGGTAGACGGCAGCGGCGAACAGCTCGCTGGGCAGGGCGGCGTTTTGGTGCTGGATGATCTCATAGGCGCCCTGGAGGGTTTCCTCGCTGAAATTCCGCACCACCACCCGCAGGGCAGTGAGCATATCGATGTACTCCGTCTCCGCACACTCCCGGTCAAAGCGGTACAGTGCCTCGGTGGTGACAGGGTCCGGCCTGGGAACCAGCTCATTGATCTGCCGGATAAATTCTGTTTTCTGCATATTCTCTCCCCTCGGTTCACATGGATAGCCCGCCCAGGGATGGCCCCTGGCTAGGCTGATTTTTGTCGGTCAGCAGTTGTACCAGGGTCTTCAAATCCTCCGGTGCAATCCGCTCCGCCGCCCGGCACAGCCGGTTGAGGCCATTGATGGACAGGCGCTCCGCCGGAATGCTGCGGATGACCTCGTCGGGCAGGGTGCTGTCCGCTACCCTGGAGTGTACCTGGGGGCTGTCCCGTATACCGGTGCGGCACAGGAGACGTTCCAGCCTGGCCGGGCTGTCCGGCAGGATCAGCAGAGTGCTCTGCCCCTCGCCGGAGGATGCCTCCAGGAGTATGACGAACTCCCGGTCAAGATAGTCCGGGAAGGGACCGCCCTCCGTGTAGAGCTGTTCCAGCTCCATACCGTTATCATAGACCACCCCATAGGGGGTTACGGTACCGTGCTCGTTTAGGATCAACTCCAGGGCCTCTGCCCTGCCGTCTACCTGTTCCAACTCGTCCACGGGCATGTGGCCACCATGGAGCGTTAGGATGTGCGCCTTTCCGATGTCCTCTAGATCTGAGAAGCTTGTAATTACCGTGGCCTGCTGGCAGCAGAAGGTAAGATTGATAAAGTCCGTCATATCAAACGTACCCAGCCTGACCGCCATAGCCTGGAACTGGGCGGCCTCATAGTCGTCAAAGCTGTCCAGCCGCCGGGCCAGGTAGTCCAGCTCGTCCAGATTGGCGCCCACCTTCTCCAACCGCTTAAGGATGGGGAAGCCGCTCTCCAGCTCGTCCACCCGGCAGTCCCGTTTCAGGCGGGCTCCCAGTTCCATAGCGGCCAAGCATTCCAGGGTGCACTCATATTCCATGACGGGGATGGGGAAGGGGATGGTCACTTGGCCATACTCCGGGTGCGCCGCGTTGCTCAGGACACAGCGCAGCACCGGCTGTCTATTCTGTGTGGTCACATCTGCTGCCCTCCCATCTCCGGCCCCTGGCGAGACACGTAATCCTCCAGCGGCCTGGGGTTCTCCTCCCCATACAGGTCATAGACCATATCGTCCACCGCCTTGCGCACCGCCGGGGCATCCGTCAGGGTCTCAAAGAGGAAGCCGGTCCCATCCTTTGTGGGCAGCTCCTCCCGGATGGTCCGGAGGTAATCCTGCGGGGCTGTAAACTCCATGTGTTCGCCGTTGGCAAAGGACACCCGGCCCACCGGCCTGTCCAGTGTCTGCTGGCGCAGGTCATAGCAGTAAAGATAGCACTGGTATTCCCCGGGGCTGGTGGTACAGCGAAGGCAGAAGCGGTAGCTGCCCATCTCTGCCAGATACCCATAGCTCAGGCCGTCCTCCGTGATAGCCCCGCCGTTCTGGCGGCAGAATCTGTCCATAGAGGGCAGGTCCCTCAGCGGCCCGTCCGTCCGCATAGCGTCCACGAACTGCTGCAGGGCCTCCTTGAACTCCGGCGTGTTGAACTGCTCCCCATTGTGAGGCCACCAGGTATGGTAAAACCCCTTGCCGCTGGAGCCAAAGTCCATCCGGACATGGCCCACTGTACCCAATGATCTGTCCGCCTGGTCATCTAAGTAGAATAAGCTGGCCTCCTTACAGGTGGCCGGCCGCAGGGAAAAGCAGTTGCTATTTGGTTTCACCGCGAAATCACTCCTCCTTCACTTCTTGTGCCACCTGCCTGTCCGGGGCATTGAGCCGCCGCATCTCCGAGCGCAGGCACTTCCCGTCCTTTCCCCAGCAGAAGAAGCCGTTGGCGGGGTAGGGGCAGCCCACGCAGAGGGGGGAGCGGGTGCATACCGGCCTGGGCGGCGGTTCCGCCGGGTGCTCCGGGGCGTACGACTTGTGGGCGCAGAAATGAAATAAAATCTGGGCATAGAAAAAGGCGGCGCCTGATTTGGCGCTGCCCTCACATGGACGGTTCAAGATTTGCTCCCTACTTTCTATTAGATATTGCGCTGCCGCCGGCAGTTAGCCTCGCCCTGGGTCAGAGCGGCCTTTCCACTCCAGCGGAAGTAAACGGTCCTTCTCTGTCGCAAGGGCGAGGGGCTGTCCAAGGACAGCCCCTCCTGTATGCTTCCGTCTTAGGGCTTGGATAGCCCGCACTCTGCGATCCAACTATCCAGGTTCAGGCTTTCCGCCATGAGAAGGGCCAGCTTGTGCATCGCCGCCCGGTCTTGGGCATCCTCCAGCCTGGCCGTCGTCTCAAACAGGCCCCAGAGCAGTTCGGCAATCATCTTGCCGTCGTAAGGCTTCAGCAGTTCGCTGTTGGGCAGAGCGTCCTCGCTGCTCCCGCTGCGCAGAAGCTGCCGTTCTCTTTCAATCAGCTCCAGGCTGGCCTGCAGGCTCTCCCGGGGCACTCCCCAGGCTTTGGCAATCAGCTTCACGCCTGCCTCCATGGGAGCCTCATCCCCGATCTTGTCCGGCCCGCCCAGCGCCAGGGCATTGATTGCCTCCTCAGTTATCTGCTGAAGCAGCTTCTCCGGCGCGGGATGCTTCTCAATCTGTTTCATACGTGTGTCCTCCTCGTTATTTTTTGGTGGGCTTCTGACCACAACAAAACTCGCTTTTGCGGGATAAAGCTATCACCATACGTAACGAAAAAATGCCGCAAACCAAGCGATACCAACAATTTCTGTATAGAAAAAAGCGGCGCCTGATTTGGCACCGCCCTCATATGGACTGTCCAAGCTCCTGACTTTCGCTCTGCATCTGATCCTGGGTTCTTTCCGGCAGCTGGGCTGTGATCTGATCCAGGAGGCGCCGGCATTGGAACTCCTGCTGGTAGGAGGCGGGGCCCTCTCCATAGAGGAAGCCCTGCACCGCCTGGCGCAGCCCCTCCAGCTGCTCCCGGTCAAAGACCCGTTCCCTGGCCACCAGCCCGGAGCGGAGGGCGAAGTCCTCCCTGGCGCCCTGATAGTCCTCCATGTAGTAGTGGCCGTTGTTGACCCCGCTCCGGTCATAGTCCCGGGCCCAGGTGACGAACTGGGCCCCCAGCAGCGTCTCTGTCCCGGCCAGCACTGTGCCGTTGAACTCTGCCAGCACCCGGTAACCGTCCGCCAGGCCATCCGCCTTCAGAGGTGCGGCATTCTCCAGAAGTGTCATGTACTCCATCACCGTCCCCGCCGCCTCCGTGACCTGGGCCAGGGCGGCCTTTGCCCTGCTGGTGTCCACCCAGGTGGGGTCATACCGGACGACGCCGCTCTCCGTGACCCGGCACAGGATGCGGCCGTTCCACTCCACCGGGAGCAGGCCGTCCTCCTCCAGCGACCGGGGCAGCAGCTCCCGCCGTCGCAGGGCGTAGGACAGCTCTTCGAAATAGGTTTTGGCGGTCATATTCATATTCCTCCTTTGGACTCAGCGCCCTTTTTCGATTATCGTTCTGTACCCCTGCCCGGGAATTTCACCATACCATCATCTCTATAAAAATCTATTCAGCAAAGCGGACACAAAAGTGTGCGCCCTTTTTGAACTTCCTGGGCAACAAAAAAGCGCCGGTCTGATGGTTGCGAAACCAACAAACCGACGCGCTACTTTTTGTATATATTTTTTCCTCCATTTGGTGGCCTTGGAGCCTGAAAAAGGGCGCAGGGGAGGGTTAACCGGTATTTTATGGAGCAATCCGGGGGGCAATGTCCTTCTGTGGCTCCATAAACCTCGAAAATATCTTTTTTCCAGAACGCAAATTTCAGGAAAATAAAAAAGCCACACCCTCTGATACTCTAAGCGTTCCGCTTAAAATATCCAGATTGGTGTGGCTTTATGGAGCTGCTACCCAGATTTGAACTGGGGACCTCATCCTTACCAACTGATTGGGAGCCTTCCGGCCCTTGATTTTCAAGGCTTTCCGACCATTTTTGCTCCAAAAGGATGAGGTCGGCGGCACTCTTTGCTCCGTTGTTTCCGTACAGTCCTTTCCCCGTGTGGGTCAGCGTGTGGGTCAAACACAGGAATCTCTGTTTCCAGAGTACACCGGATTTTCATTGCTCTTCCTGGGACCGTTCTCGGTCATAGGGAGACAAGTCCATAAAAAGTTTTTTGCTGTCCTGTTCGGTCAGTTCCTGGTCCAGCACCGCAAGCAATTCCTCCTGTCTCGGCTGTCCCAGAGTCAGCCGGTACAGGGACAGCACCTTAATCAGATGTTGGTAGCGCAGCTTGTCCCGGCTGAGTGGATACAGAGGAACAATGCGCTCAATGGGAATGCGGGGCTGTCCTTCTTTTGTTGGAAGGCACCAGAAAGGCACCAGGTCGGAAAAATTCCCCTTTTTCTCCCGGCCGGCCCGCTCAAACATTCGCTCCCAGTCAAATTCTCCGCCATACTGCTGGGCAATGTTCTGCCGGACCGCCAGGCATTTGTACCGATTGACCCTCCCCTCTCTCTGCTCCAGATCAATGGGATTGGACGGCAGGTTCCAGTGCACCACTTTCCGGCAATAGGCGTGAAAATCCAGCCCCTCCTGGCCAATGGAGGTGGTGGCCAGCACAAAGGGACGGAAGGGCGAATTGAACGCCCGGCGAATATTATCGGTCCGGTTTACATGTTCCTCATCCCGCTTCGCGCTGAAATAACCCACCGCAAAGTGGGTGCGCATGCGGGCCCGATTCTTTTCCTGGTCGGGGAAGGATTCCCGGGTATCGATCTGCAGCGTAGCCGTATCAATAAAACCATCTGCCATGGCCTGCTTCAGTTCCGCCCCGGGCACCGCCAGCACATGGGCATACTCATCCAATACAGCCTGAAGATTGCCCTCTACACAGTAGCGGAACACCGTCTGATAATAGGCATCGTCACTCTTTCTTCCGTATAGAAGATCCAGGATAGCCGCGCTCTCCGCCTTGTTGAACAGGCTTACAAAGAGTCCCGCAATCTCCCCGGCAGTTTTTTGCACCTGGGATATCTCCGCCGATTGCCAGCTGCGCCTGAGCAGGCGGTAAGCACACACAGCTGGGGAAGCAATGGCCATATCGGTTAAAATGTCTGCCGCATCCGTTGGAATGGCAGACAGGGAAACCCCTTTCTCCGCTCCATCCAACGCGCGGATACAGGCAGCAAGGCTCTGGGCGCTGGCCGTCCCCCGCACCGGAATTCCTTTTTCTTTTCTGAGCATCTCCAGCCGCGCCTTTACCTTTTTGCCCACCTCCCGGCGTACATAGGCAATGTCTCTTCCCAAATATTCTTCCGGGCAATAGCACTCCGCCAGCTTGGGAGAGGGCAGGGTGACGATCGTTTCGCTCTCCTCCCGCAAACGGGTCACACCATAACGGCGCTCCTCCTTGGTAGCAAAATATCCCCGCCCCCATTTCAGGGATGCGTCATGGTACAGCTTCCCAATGGTGCGCCGCTCTGCCTCGTAGGAGAGCATCACGGAAAGCATCCGTGGCACCATTTCCCAGGAGGAAAACACCAGCACTTTGGAATAATTCCGATGTCTTGAAAATACACCACCGGTGTTGTAATAGGGATTAGAGGGTGGGATCCACAGCAGGTTCTCCGCCCCCTCCCGCTCCTGGTGAAAAGCCGTCTCAGCCAGCCGCTCCAGCTTGGCGTGCTCAAAGGGGATGGGGCGGTAATTCTGGATGGCGCTGCGCTTGAGCAGCAGGTGAGATGCAGAACGCCCCGCCGTGGCCGCGAAGTCAAAGCCGCGGGTGAAATGGGCCCTGAGCTGTTTCTTCAGCTGATAATTTTCCATAAACGACAGCAGATAGGGGGAGGATTTGACATATTCCATAGGGACATTCCGGATCCGGAGCAGATCCCCCCTTCCTCCCTGTGCCGCCACCCGATCCAGTAGGGACTGCATGGCGTCAAAGGAAAGAATATCTCCCTCAGAAACCGGAACTTCCCGGACCCCGCTGTCATCCAGGATTCCGGTATTGAAGCGCTCCGTCCGGCAGATTCCCTGGTAGAGCTGTTCCTCCGCCTCCGCCTTCCGGGCCATCAGAACGGTCAGCTTCTCTCCGGATACCTCACACAGAGCATGAGAGTACTGCTGCCACACGGTACGGAACTGCTCCCGCTGCTTTGGCCTATGGAACAGGAAGTCCATCACCTGCATGAACTCTCCATAGTGCTCCGCCCCCTCGTCCTGGGCGATCTCCTCCAGGGTGGCATAGGGCTTGTAGGGGGTGGCGGACAGCAGAAGAACTTTGGTTTGCCCGCTGCTTAAAAACTGCCGGGCCAGCATGGCCTCCTCACTGTCATCCTCCGGTGCGATAAGATCCCGGAATCGCTGAAATTCGTCCATGATGACCAGGTCCGGTTCCAGCCTGCTCAGGCTGATCTCCGCAAAGACCCGCCGCAGTCGGTTGATGAGAAACCTCTGCTCCCTTTGGTCGTCCAGCCGGGTGGTACAGCGCTGCTGGATCCGCTCCACCAGCCAGGGCGGGTCCTGCAGACGCCGCGCCAGCTCCTCCGCCATATCCTCCAGATAGCCGCTGCCATTTTTCCCGCATTCAGACACCTTTGTTTCATAATAATCCACATACCCCTGCCAGTGCCGTTCCGCTGTATAAGCCAGGAACTTCCGCAGCGGGCGACTGTATGCCTGAAACATCGGCAGGCGGCGCAGATGGGCGTACATCAGCGCCCGTTCCTCCTGATTTCCGCATCCGGAGGTCATGGTGAAGGAGGTGGCAGGGGTCAGCGGGATGAGCTGGGCGTATTCATGATCCCGGCCGGCGCTCTGGTACAGTTTCAGATGCTGCATGGAGAGGCGGCTCTCCGAAACCTTCAGCTGATCCTGAATACCCAGCTTGCTGGCGTTCTGGCTGGCGATATTCACATTGGAGCAGATATAAATGACTTTGAAGTGGTCGTCTCCCAGCTCCTCTTTGTGCCATTGGGCCACCTGTCGAACCACTTCCCTGGCCACGATAGTCTTGCCCAGGCCCACCTCGTCGGCAAGCAGGACACGGTTTTGCCCTCCGCGAAAGACCTGCACAATGCGGTCTGCTGTGGCCTGCTGAAAATCCTTTGGCTTCATTTGCGCCGCCTCCTTGCCGCCTGCTCAAACTGGGCATAGAGTTGGGTAAATTCCTCCCCCACCACTTCCGGCTCCAGCCGCCGCATCATATCCGCAATGCCCTTGAGCCGGTCCGGATCCTGATGAAAGGCCCGTAGCATAGCTTCATAAATGGCCGGTCCCTGATCAGACTCAGCATCTGTACCCTCTCCCCGCTGTCGGGTGCTCTCCTGCTCCAGTCCCACTCCCTCCAGGTCTTCGCCGCCGGACAGCACCATGGACACGTAGGTCAAGAATTTTGCCCTGGAGTCAATCACGCCCCGGTAGACAGCCTGGTCTCGCTCCTTTGGGATTCCCCTCGTTTCCAACTTGACCACCAGGGACTGTTCGCCCACGCGCAAAATGTAGAAGGCGCTGAGCTCCCGGAGCTGAAGTCCGGAAAAGATGACGTTGGGCGTCAGTGGCACCATCAGGTCTCGCCGCTGGAGAGGAGCGATCCAGACAATCTCTGCCAGCTTCAGGGGCGCCGACTCTACCTGCAGGTCAAAGTTCTCCCCGCTGCGCCGTACTGCCGCCCCTTTCAGGGCATAGACCGCCTCCTGCAGTGCCTGCGCCGCCTGTTTCCGCTCTGAATCCTCTTCCGGCTGCTCCGGAATTCCGGTCAGCTCCTGGAAGGGGCAGCCGTCCTTCGGCAGGAACTCCTCGCAGAACAGATGAAACCCCATCTGATAGGGCTTATATTTCAGCCGCAGCAGGCACTCCCCATTGCGGTAAAATCCATTGTGGGAGGCGTTGGCCGAACCGATGTAGAGATAATTTCCGTCCTCCATGGCGGCAAAATAAAGCTTGGCATGGATGTCCTGTTTCGCGCCAAACTCATTGTCGCTGAGCACATCTTTGGTGATGTAAACATGGTCGAAGGCCCCAAAAACTTTGGGTGTCACTGACGCCTTTCGGGTGATGAGCGTCTTGCGCCCGCGAAAGCCGGTCAGCTGAGCCGCCACATCGTCACTTAAAAAAGGGGAGGCCACAAACAGGTCCCGCTTTCGCTCCAGCAGGCCCGTATCCGTTCCAGGATAGCCGGGAATCCCCATGGGGAAAAAGGCATAGTCCTCAAAGGGATGCTCCACCTCAAAATCCGCCACCCGGCTGACCTCCTCCGCCAGCTCCAGCACGGCCTTTCTCTTGACTGTTGAGGCAAACTGGGCAGCATAGGCAAGCAGATCCGCCAGCGGCTTGTTTTTCTTCCGCCTGGCCCGCCCGGGTCTGCCCCGCAGGGCTACGCACAGATCCAGGCTGGTGTCGAAGGTCAGGTTCCGGCTGAGCACCAGCAGTTTCAGGTAGGTGTCCCCCTCGGGGCTGCTATATTTAAGTACCCAGAGTTTAGGATGAAAGCTGCTCTTATCCGGCCGTTTGACCTGAAACACGCTCTCCTCCAGCAGAGAGTAGACGCTCTGGATCCGCTCCGGCAGCTGAATGCTCCCGGCGTTGCAGAACAGCGCAATTTTCCCCGCGCTTTCCCGAATGGCCTCCAGCACATACAGGGGGCTGCGCATCTGCTCCTCATCGCCCTCTTCCAACAGGCCCAGGGAGATGGGGACCCCCAACAGCGCCTCCAGATCCAGGGAATAGGTCATGCCCACGGCAAAGTCCAGCCGGTACCCCACATCGGGCCGCAGCAGCTCTCCATAGCTGAGGCGGTCCTTTGCCACATCAAACACCCCTATCCCCCCAATCCGTTCAAAATATCCTGTACGATCACATTGGCCCGCCCAAAGCGAAAATCCAGCGGGTAGTCGTGGATGGGCCGCTGCTGGTCATAGCGGTACTCATGGGGCTTACGCAGCTTGGCTCGGTCCCCCTTGACCTGCTGCTCCCGGGCCACCACCAGCTCGTCCAACTCTCCCCACGCTTTTCTCTCCGCCAGTTCCAGGAAACGGACACAAAACTGCATCAGAGGCGCCGGGCAGCTGACGCGGTTCAAAACAGGCTCCAGGGAAAAGGGCTCCCGGAAAAAGGCATTGTACCATTCGTGAAATCTTGCCTCCATCCCTTGATCGGTACCATTTGCGTAAACGACATTATAGCGCAGGTGCGCCCCGTAAATAAAACGGCGGAACTCCTTGGCCAGGCGATAATCCCGCCGGAGGCCCTCCTCCATTCCCTCTTCCGGGATCTCCTCAAAATCAGTGCACACCAGGTTCTTTTGCACCAGAAAATCCAGCAGGCTCCCCCTGGTATACGGGGAGCGGGCAATACATTCCGCCAAAAACTCCGCCTCCCGCTCGGTCAGAGAAATCTCCGCCGTTTCCAGCGTCCCTTCCGGGTGGATGGGCAGGAACAGCGCCTCCCCGGTGTCCCCAGCTGTCCGGTCGTCATAGGTATCCCCCTCTGTTTTCCGCTCCAGTGCCTGCCGCTGTTTGGCTCGCTGTACCGTAAGGGCACAGGCCATGGGAAGGGAGAGCTTGTCCCGACGCACAACGCCCAGCGTCCGCAGGCCGCTCCAGTAGATGGCTGACGGTTTCATCTTCACGGTGCGTTTTTGCTTCAGGGCGTTACTGCCGATGATTCCGGTCTCTCCCAAGTGGCTGTTCTCCACCAGGACAGGTACCAGCTTGTCCTCCTCCCCGTTCAGCCAGGTCAGGAATTCTTTGCCGCTGCGCAGCCTCCCCCGCTGCACCAACTGCTCGCCCTGGGCAAACAGGTAGGGGATGAGAACAAAATACTTAGCTCTGGTCTGCAACGTGGAAATACCGGGGAACAGCAACTCCGCATAGGCGTCCCGCACACTTCCAATGCCCAATTCATCCAGCGCGGTCTGATCGCCCAGCAGCCTGAGGGTGGATAAAATTCGATTCCGCTCTCCCTGGGAGAAGTCAATAAATCCAATCTCCATCAGTGCTCACCCTTCGCCTCTTCCGGCCAGAAATGAAGCCAGTTCTCACCCTGATACCGCTTGATCTGCTCTGCCAGAGCGTGTACATAGTCCTCCGCGCTCTCTTCTTCCGCAAACCAGACATTGGCCTGTCCAAAGCCAAAGGATCGGGTCACTCTCTTTCGCGGCACCCACCAGCAGCGCCGGTTCCGCTCCCCTTCCGGTAGCAGCACACAGTCCCCGGCATCTGCCAGCACATTATAGGTCTGCTCTTCCCAACCGCCGTCCTCATAGTCAATTCGGATCCTATCATAGTTCCGCAGTACGGTGGCGTTCCGGTACCACCCCACTACCACCGCCTCGCTGTGATGATGGGTAGCACACCAGACCACTAATACGCCGTTTGCCTCATCCGCACTACGGGACACCCCCTCCAGCCGCTCAATGTGCAGCTGATTACTCTTGCCGACTGAGGTACTTTTGGTCTCCACCATGCCAAAACAGAATTCACCCGTATCCGTTTTAAGAGGAGCAAAATTATACTGTTCTCCCGCATCTCCTGTCTGGGCAACATAGGCGCCACCAAATTTGGGCTCATCAACCCCCGGCACAATCCCCTTATAGTATTTCATCCGCGCAATGTTGCAAAATAAAATCCTCACTGCACTTCCTCCATCTCTATCCTCTTCTGCGCCTATGTGTTTTCCTATCATATCAAATGAACTGTCCCATAATCCGGGCTTTCTGAAACAAGATCTTGTCTGCATTATAATCGTTCCCCTACTCCTTGTGAAGTGGTCCAGTCGCTTCACTTCCAAATACAGGTTTTGGGGCCGAATAGTATTCCTTCTGATCCAGGCCCACAGTCCTCTGAACCACCCGCCTTGCCCCTTGTAAGCCGATGTGCGGCCTCTTTCCAGGCTGGACAAGCAACTCCTCCCCCAACGGATTTAACACAAATTTGGCCCGTCTCTGCGCGAGGCGGAAAACAATCCTTTTCTTCTCGTCAATGGTGAACCCAAAAGAAGGGCTATAACAAAAATTGATATGCTAAACAAAGAATAAGTGCTCTGTCTCTCCATAGATTTGCGACGGCTTAGACCATTGTGGGTTCAGATTAATCCGCAGGGTAGGCAACGAAAAAAGGCAGAAGAGATCACACTATATCTTCCTGCAGTGCGGATAGAAGCTGGCAGTAGCGTGGAAACGATTTTACCCACCCTTGGGTGGGGCAAGCAGAGCATTTGGCTTGCCGCGAGCGGCTGCCAAACGCCTTTTTGCGGGCAGAAGCCCGCACCCACTTTCCGCTGACTGCAGCTGCGCCTCTCCTCCGAACCGCAATACCTGCGCCACAGAAAACAAAATAAGGGTTTTGCCCAAGCACCGTAATTGATAACTTTCTCTTAACTCTGCCCGTTTGCCCTGGCTATCCACAAAAATGTTTGGTATGTTATCGTTCCCGGACAGGGAGCGGCAGCATACCAAATTTTTATGCGGAGGTGAGAAAGCATGTCAACGCGAACCAGGAATCAGGTGATTGCCTTCCGGGTAACCCCAGCCGAGAGAAGGCAGATCAGCGCAAAGATCAAGCGCTCCGGGCTGAGCCAACAGGAGTATCTGCTGGATGCAGCCCTAAATCATCCCATCTATGTGATGGAGGAGCTCAAGCCGATCCTCTCGGAACTGCGTGCCTGGGGCAAAAACCTGAACCAGCTGACTGCCCTGGCCCATCAGGGGCGAGTTCAGACTGTCTATCTGCAGGAGCTTACCGCGGCCCTGGGAAAGACCTATGAGGCGGTCAGCACACTGACGGAGAAAGGTCCGGTGATTCATCACGGCGACCTGTAGCTTCATCAAGGAACGTAAGCAGACGGCTGGGAGCATGGGACGGGTGATCCAGTATGTATCCCAGCCAAAGAAAACCATGGACGAAAAGGGCCACCGCTACCTGACGGGGGTCAACTGCATGGCAGATGTGGCTATGCAGAGTTTCATGGCCACCAAACACCTCTACGGAAAAGACACAGGCATCTTCTTCTACCAGTACACCCAGTCCTTCCCCCCAGAAGAATATCTTACTCCCGCCCAGGCCCATGAGATCGGTCTGGAATTGGCGGAGCGATTCTTCCCCGGCTGTGAGGTCCTGGTGGCAACTCATGTGGACCGGGAGCACCTTCACTCCCATCTGGTAGTCAACTCCGTCCATCCGGATACCGGGAAGAAGCTCCATTTCACTCCTAGAACGCTGGAACAGATGCGGAAGATCAGCGACCAGATCTGCATGGAACACGGCTTGTCCACTCTCAAGCCATACCGACAGGAGCACCGGACCCGTGGCCTGAGCGCCGGGGAATACCGGGCCGCTATGCGGGGAGAGAGCTGGAAGTTCCGGCTCATCACCACGGTAGAGGCGGTTATGAGGATAGCCAGCAACCGGGAGGAATTCATACAGGAGATGAAGCGACGGGGTTACCAGGTGCGCTGGGAGGAACATCGAAAGCACATCACCTACACCACACCTACCGGAATGAAATGCAGAGACGATAAGTTGCACGAGCTAAAATTCAGAAAGGAGAATATGGAGCATGAGTTTGGAATACGAAACCAGGCAGCAAAACAGCGCCTTAACTACACTCAAACGGCGGGCAGCACCGCCTGCTTTGACGGACCAGAAGCCCAATGTGTTGTACACCATGCCAGTGCAGACCGTGGAGCGGCTGGAGGAGGTCCTGCGGCAGACCTTGGCGCTCCAGAAAACAATTCAGACATCCATGGCAGTTCTGGTCACAAAAGAGAGCCTGGAGCCGCTGGCTACGGCGGAACAGCTCCATCAGTGGCTGGAACAGACACAGGCTCTCAATCAGAAAACCCATCGGGCGATGGGAGAGATTCTCTCCGAAATGAGGGAGGAACACAAACGGGATGGGAGGCAGAGAGACGAGTTTACCAGGGAGCTCTCCGAGATTCGGACAACCTTTCAGAAGGATACCCAGGAGGCGATTGCCTCGCTCCGCAGATGGATCCCCTTCATTATCATGAGTTCAGCGGCGGCGGCAGTGCCGGTGTGCATCCTGATGTGGCAGATGCTGACATAACGGATGAGGTACTTCGGCTGCTCTCCAGGCTGGAGGGAAATAACGATGATTATGTTCTGGATGCTACCACCAGACATGGCCGCGGAGACCGAAAAACACTGGCAAAAGAACAGAGGAAAAAGATTGCCCTGGGGCATAAAGAAGATGACCACGAGCAGGGACAGCAGATGATGTGACACTGGGGCTCTGCACGCTCAAGTGCGGAGCCCTAAGCGTATTAAAAACTACATCGCAAATCAAAGAATAAGGGCGGAAAAAATAGTACGCCGTTAGCAAAGATATCCGCAGAACTTTCTGCCAGGCAATTGTTACTGTTCTGATAACTCTGCCCATTCCCTATGGCTATCCATCGAGAAAGCTGGTATTGTGTGTTGCTGCAAAGGAGGCGACA
>CDZT01038586.1_pt1 | contig 19841 bp, 12 predicted proteins | sample 557531 | NCBI WGS metagenome assembly CDZT01 (sample SAMEA3182066, study PRJEB8094) | gut metagenome | biome: human; feature: gut; material: Stool; isolation source: human stools | place: Canada | collected 2013-03-05
GCCCATATATCTCCATCCTCCGATATTTCGGTGCAAACACAATATGATATTGACATCTCCAACTCGTATGCTCTAAACTGCTTATGTCTTTGTCTTTCACGATGAAGACCTCCCTGTTATCGTAGTTGTGTGGTCGGCAAACCACTTTTACTTTAACAGGGAGCCTTTTTCTTTTCTACTTTTCTCCTCGCTATAAGCTACTTTTTTACCCCCGGCTTAGCCGGGGGTTGCCTGCGGTACTACCAAGGCAAACGCGGCGCTCGCCAGAGCGCCGCGTTTGAGCCTCTCGAAAAGTGGCTTTGCCACTTTTTCGAGAAGAAATACACGAAATTTTCACCTCGATTTCTTACAAAATTGTCGGCGAAAATTTCGTGAGAAGTGTCCGTTCCAAGGCACATGTCCTTGGAACGGACGGGATTTCCTTTTATTCCGCCGCCTGCGGGCGGCGGGACTCCCTGCGGGAGGGCCTTTTTCGACCGCTGAAACGCGGCGCTCGCCGGAGCGCCGCGTTTGAGTTGGTCAAGAAAGTCTTGCAGGCTCCTGCGCTCATAGGTGCAAAGTAGGGTCCGGGCACGTACACGGCGGAGCCTGCTCCTCAGCCCACACGGGACAGCCTCAACGCTGAAGGGAATCGGACGCCTTATACAGAAAGACCAGATAGAGGATCCCGCCCACCAGCTGTACGATAACGGTGACGACGCTCACCGCCGCAGCCAGGACATTGATGAAGGGGATCAGCGCCAGGATGGTGCACACGATGCTGACGACCAGACATCCTGTGTAGATCTTCCAAACCGTCTGCGCCCGGGCCGCCTGCTCCGCATCGCCCTTTTCACAAAGCAGCTCTGCGCTGGTGGTGCAGATCATATAGACCATAACGACGCTGAGGATGCTCACCAGGATGCTCAGCGGGCCGAGGAACACACAAAGAAGGCTGACAACAATGTTTACGATCGCGATGGTGAAGGCCGTCTTATAGCCCGGATGTGCTTTGGACGCCGTATTCAGCCCCACCAGAGTCACGATCAGGCCAATCAGCCCTACAAAAGGGATAAAGCTGAACAGGCAGACAATCTCCCCGATAAACATGGTCTTCAGGCCACGGCCTGCCGTTGTGTAATCCGTCATTTTGTTTTTCTCCTTTCCCAACACGCCCGTTTATTTCCTATGATCCACCATGTGCACGTTCAGGTGGTTATAGGTCATCTCAATGCCCGCACGGTCAAAGGCGGCCTTGACCTGCTCCAGCAAGTCGAAATACAGCGCCCAATAATCCTCCGTGGCACACCAGACCCGCACGGTATATTCCACGCTGCTGGCCTGATAGGCTGAGACCCGCACAAAGGGCTCCGGCGTAAAAAAGGCCTTCGGGTGGGCGCCGATCACATCCCGGATGCAGGCGGTCACGCGCTCGGGCGCATCGTCATAGGAGGTGTTGAAGGTCAGATCCACCCGGCGTTTTTCTTCTGTGCTGTAGTTGACGATCTTTTCCCCGGAAATCTGCCCGTTCGGGATGGAAATGATCTTGTTGTCGATGGTGCGCAGCTTGGTATATACTAACCCGACCTCTGCCACGGTGCCGCCGACCGAGCCCACCTCAATGTAATCGTCGGCTTTGAAGGGCTTGGATACCAACACCTGGATGCCGCCCGCCAAATTGGACAGGGACCCCTGGACCGCCAGCGTGATGGCCAGGCCCAGCACGCTCAGGACTGCGATCAGGCTGGTCATGGGAATTCCGATATAGCCCAGCACCAGACAAATGGTGATAATCCAAAGAAAAACCCGCAGAGCGGCGCGTACGAAGGTATGCAGGCTTTTTTCCACCTCCAGCCGCCGGAACGTGCGGTCCAAAAGCCGGAGCAGTACCTTCATCACCACCATACAGGCCAGCAGCAGGAGCACGATCGTTGCGATATGCCACAGGTCCAAGCCCTTGATCGCCCCTACCAGCGTCTCGAACGCCTCCTGAGTCTCCTCGGTAGAGGCCGTCAAATTTGTGAGCACGCGTTTTTCTCCTTTCCGTTTCACCGCTTACATGTAATGCGCACCAGGCAAGGCCGCAGGCCTTGGACGCCTCGGCCCGCAGATCCCGTTCCGGTGTCCCGGCATAAGGATCTGACGCAGTGTTATGCGATATCCTGTGCCCTTCACGGACGCAGTTTCTGCGGCAGAGTCTGCAGAAGAGCGCGCAGGGCGGCTTCTTCCGCAGACCTTATTGTAGCACACCGCGTCCAAAGGAACAAGGCTGTTTTCGCTCTGCCTGTACGATAGGGCAGGAATCGGCGGTACCCCGGGCCGGCAAGGGACAACACGCCTGCCGGCAAGCAAGCGGGGCGGCCCGGAAGGGCCGCCCCGCTTTATGATGCCTGGATTACTCCTCGATGTCGATAACGACGCCGGAACCAACGGTACGGCCGCCCTCGCGGATAGCGAAGCGCAGGCCCTTCTCGATGGCGATGGGGGTGATCAGCTCCACCTTCATGTCGACGTTGTCGCCGGGCATGCACATCTCAACGCCCTCGGGCAGGGAGATGACGCCGGTCACGTCGGTGGTACGGAAGTAGAACTGAGGACGATAGTTGTTGAAGAAGGGGGTGTGACGGCCACCCTCGTCCTTGGACAGAACGTAGACCTGGCCGGTGAACTTGGTGTGCGGATGGATGGAGTTGGGCTTGCAGAGGACCTGGCCGCGCTCCACGTCGGTCTTGGCAACGCCGCGCAGCAGGGTGCCGATGTTGTCGCCGGCCTCAGCAAAGTCCAGCAGCTTGCGGAACATCTCGATGCCGGTGACGACGGTCTTCTTCTTCTCGTCGCTCAGGCCGACGATCTCGACTTCCTCGTTCATCTTAATGATGCCGCGCTCCACACGGCCGGTGGCCACGGTGCCGCGGCCGGTGATGGTGAACACGTCCTCGACGGGCATCAGGAAGGGCAGGTCGTCGTTACGGGCGGGGGTGGGGATATAATCGTCCACCGCGTCCATCAGTTCCTTGATGCAGGCAAAGTCGGGATCGTCCACGCCGCCCTCGCAGGTCAGGGCGTTCAGAGCGGAACCCTTGATGATGGGGATGTCGTCGCCGGGGAACTCGTACTTGGACAGGACCTCACGGACCTCCATCTCGACCAGCTCCAGCAGCTCCTCGTCGTCGACCTGATCGCACTTGTTCAGGAACACGACCATGGCGGGCACGCCCACCTGACGGGCCAGCAGGATGTGCTCACGGGTCTGAGCCATGGGGCCGTCGGTGGCGGCGATGACCAGAATGGCGCCGTCCATCTGCGCAGCACCGGTGATCATGTTCTTGATATAGTCGGCGTGGCCCGGGCAGTCGACGTGGGCATAGTGCCGCTTGTCGGTCTCGTACTCCACGTGAGCGGTATTGATAGTGATGCCGCGCTCGCGCTCCTCGGGGGCCTTATCGATGCTGGAGTAGTCCTCGTACTGAGCCTGGCCCTTCAGAGCCAGATACTTGGTGATTGCGGCGGTCAGGGTGGTCTTGCCGTGGTCAACGTGGCCGATGGTGCCGATGTTGACATGGGGCTTGTTGCGCTCAAATTTAGCCTTAGCCATTTGGATGTTCCTCCTTAAATACACGTATTACATGTTTTATCGTCACAATAATGCGAAGATATTTTATAGCATTGCAGTGTAAAATGCAATACTTTTATTGCAGAAGACGCCCTGCACACAGCGCACGCGCCTCGGCGTCACGCTGTGCGCTTAGTCTTCCTTCCGCCCGCGCTCGGCGATGATCTTCTCGGCAATGCTCTTGGGGATCTCCACATAGCTGTGGGGCTCCATGGAGTACTGGCCGCGGCCCTGGGTGCTGGAACGCAGGTCGGTCGCATAACCGAACATGTTGGCCAGCGGCACCAGAGCGTCGATCTGCGTGGCGCCGGGACGGCTCTCCTGGCCCTGGATCATGCCGCGGCGGCCGTTCAGGTCGCCGATGACGTTGCCCAGGTACTCGTCGGGCACGATGACGGAGACCTTCATGATGGGCTCCATCAGCACAGGGTTGGCCTTGCGGCAGGCCTCCTTGAAGGCCATGGAACCGGCGATCTTGAAGGCCATCTCGGAGGAGTCCACCTCGTGGTAGGAGCCGTAGATCAGATGGACCTTCACATCCTCCACCGGATAGCCGGCCAGCACGCCGGCCTGCATAGCGCCCTGGATGCCCTGATCCACGGCGGGGATATACTCCTTGGGGATCACGCCGCCGGTGATCTCGTTCAGGAACTCGTAGCCCTTGCCGGACTCGTTGGGCTCCACGACGATCTTGACGTGGCCGTACTGGCCCTTACCGCCGGACTGACGGGCATACTTGGTATCCTGCTCCACCGACTTCTTGATGGTCTCCTTATAGGCAACCTGGGGCGCGCCCACGTTGGCCTCCACCTTGTATTCCCGCAGCAGGCGGTCCACGATGATCTCCAGATGGAGCTCGCCCATGCCGGCGATGATGGTCTGACCGGTCTCTTCGTCGGTGTAGGTCTTGAAGGTGGGGTCTTCTTCCGCCAGCTTGGCCAAAGCGATTCCCATCTTCTCCTGGCCCGCCTTGGTCTTGGGCTCGATGGCCACGCGGATCACGGGTTCGGGGAACTCCATGGACTCCAGGATGATGGGGTGCTTCTCATCACACAGGGTGTCGCCGGTGGTGGAGTTCTTCAAACCAATGACGGCGGCGATATCGCCGGAGTAAACCGTCTCGATGTCCTCGCGGTGATTGGCGTGCATCTGCAGGATGCGGCCGATGCGCTCCTTCTGCTTCTTCGTGGAGTTCAGGACGCTGGTGCCGGTGTTCAGAACGCCGGAGTACACGCGCACGAAGGACAGGCGGCCCACAAAGGGATCGGTGGCAATCTTGAAGGCCAGCGCGGAGAAGGGAGCCTCGTCGGAAGCCGGACGCTCGTCCTCTTCCTCCGTATCGGGGTTCACGCCCTTGATGGCAGGGATGTCCACCGGAGAGGGCATGAAGTCCACGATGGCGTCCAGCAGCTTCTGCACGCCCTTGTTCTTGTAAGAGGTGCCGCAGGTCACGGGGACCAGCTTGTTTTCAATGGTGCCGCGGCGGATCGCCTTTCGGATCAGGTCCTGGGGAATGGGCTTCTCCTCCAGGGCCAGCTCCATGATCTCGTCGTCCAGATCGGCGCAGGCGTCGATGAGCTTGGTGCGGTATTCCTGAGCCAGCTCCAGCATGTCGGCGGGGATCTCTTCCACGCGCATATCCTTGCCCAGCTCGTCGTAATACACGTCGGCGTCCATCTCCACCAGGTCGATGATGCCCTTAAAGGTCTCCTCGGCGCCGATGGGCAGCTGGATGGGCACGGCGTTGCACTTGAGCCGGTCATGGATCATGTCCAGCACGTGGTAAAAATCGGCGCCCATGATGTCCATCTTATTGACGTAGATCATGCGGGGGACCTTGTAGTGGTCGGCCTGGCGCCACACCGTTTCGGACTGGGGCTCCACGCCGCCCTTGGCGCACATGACGGTCACAGAACCGTCCAGCACGCGCAGGGAGCGCTCCACCTCCACGGTGAAGTCCACGTGGCCCGGGGTGTCGATGATGTTGATCCGGGTCTGGGGGAACTGATCCTTGGTGCCCTTCCAGTAGCAGGTGGTGGCGGCGGAGGTGATGGTGATGCCGCGCTCCTGCTCCTGGGCCATCCAGTCCATGGTGGCGGTGCCGTCATGGGTCTCGCCGATCTTGTAGTTGACGCCGGTATAGTAAAGAATCCGTTCGGTGGTGGTGGTCTTGCCGGCGTCGATGTGGGCCATGATGCCGATGTTGCGGGTATTTTCTAAGCTAACTTTCCTAGGCATACTTTAACTCCTTAATTACCAGCGGTAGTGCGCGAAGGCCTTGTTGGACTCGGCCATCTTGTGGGTGTCCTCGCGCTTCTTCACCGCGGAGCCCAGGTTGTTGGCGGCGTCCATGATCTCGCCGGCCAGACGCTCCTTCATGGTCTTCTCGCTGCGGGCGCGGGAGTAATTGGTCAGCCACCGCAGGCCAAGGGTCTGCCGGCGCTCGGGGCGCACCTCGATCGGCACCTGGTAGGTGGCGCCGCCCACGCGGCGGGCCTTGACCTCCAGAGACGGCATGATGTTCTCCAGGGCGGTGGTGAACACGTCCAGGGGGTCCTTCTCGGTCTTCTCCTTGATGATGTCGAAAGCACCGTAGACCACCTTCTGGGCCACGCCCTTCTTGCCGTCCAGCATGATGCTGTTGACCAGCTTGGTCACCAGGACGGAGTTATACAGCGGGTCGGGCAAAACCTCCCGCTTGGGTACGTTTCCTCTTCTGGGCACTTTGCTTCCCTCCTTCATAGTATGATTTCATAGGTACTCGAACGGCCGGGGCCGCCCGTGTAAGACAAGTGCCTGCTTGTCCAGTGCCTCGCGGGAAACGCACCTATCATATAGGTAAGCGCTTCTGCAAGGACAACTGCCTTGCGCTTCCAGCGCAGAAAGTCTTGTAAAATGGGTCCGGACGGCCGTACGCCGCCCCTGGGTGAACTAATTTCCGCGAAATTACTTCTTGCCGGCCTTGGGTCGCTTGGCGCCGTACTTGGAACGGGCCTGCATACGGCCGTTGACGCCCTGGGTGTCCAGCGTGCCGCGGATGATGTGGTAGCGAACGCCGGGCAGGTCCTTGACACGGCCGCCGCGGATCATGACCACAGAGTGCTCCTGCAGGTTGTGGCCCACACCGGGAATATAAGCGGTCACTTCGTAGCCGTTGGTCAGACGCACACGGGCGATCTTACGCAGCGCGGAGTTCGGCTTCTTCGGGGTGGAGGTACGAACGGCGGTGCACACACCTCTCTTCTGGGGAGAAGGCAGGTCGGTCTCGCGGTTCTTCAGGGTGTTCAGGCCCTTCTGCATGGCAGGAGAATTGGACTTGTAGGTCGCGGCCTGGCGGCCCTTGCGGACGAGCTGATTGAACGTAGGCATGGTTTTCCTCCTTTCTTCGGTTCTGAATGATATATTTTAACGAAACGGCAGGAAATTATTCCTTGTTCCGCTAAAATCAAGGAAAATGCGGCGGGTTCAGCCCCGCAGCAGCGCGCACACGGCGCAGCCCACGGCGATGCCGCAGGCGCGGCCCAGCTCCTTCATGGAGCCGGAGCGGCGGACGGGCACGCCCTTTTCCGCGCACAGGGCCTCCACCGGCTGGGTAATCCGGGGGTCGGCATCCTCCGCCAGAAATACCTGCGCGGCCGTTCCGTCCTGGACGGCCCGCCTGGTCTGCTTTACGCCGACCACTTTGGCCCCCTGCTTCCGTTCCGAGAACATCCGGTATGCCCCCCATCTCTTGATTTGCAAGGGAAAGCGGGCTTTTCGCCCCTCTTTCCCAGCCCCGGCAGGCACACCTGCGCAATTTGGAATTATAACATAGCCCCTATATGAAGTCAAGTTGAAAATGGCTAGAAATCATCAGGGTTTGCGCCCTGCCGACCGTTGAAACTGACGGGGGGTGCCGGTCTGCGAAAAAGCCCGGAGAGCGGCGCGCGTACGCAGCGCCGCTCTCCGGGAAATTGGGGAGGCCCGTTTTCGGTTCAGAAGGGCCCGTAGCCGATCTGGTTTGCAATGACGATCAGGATGAATCCGGCTGCGATGAGACAGGCATAGATCTTCCACGCAAACTTGAACCAGCGGCCGTAATCCATGCCGCACAGGGAGAGCTGCAGCAGGGAGGCGGTGGGCCAGAAGGTGTTGGTGAAGCCGTCTCCGTACTGATAGGCCAGCACCATGACCTGCTGGTTGATCCCCAGCACCTGTCCCAGGGGGCTGAGTATGGGCATCATGACCACGGCCTTGCCGCTGCCCGAAGCCACGAAGAAGTTGAAGCAGGTAACAAAGACGTAGACGATGAGCAGGGTAATGACGGGGCTCTTGCCCTCCATCAGGCCGGACATGCCGTTGATGATGGTGTCGGTGATATTGCCCCTGCTCAGAAGGACGGACACCGCCCGGCTCAGGCCGATGACCATGGTGGGGGCGATAACGCCCGCTATGCCCTTGCCGAACTCGGTGCAGGCAGCGGAGACGTTGATGCGGAAAAGGATCACGCCGATGATGGTCACCGGAAAGTAGATCGCGGTAATCTCCGGCAGGCCCCAGCCCCACCGGAGGGAGCCCGCCACGCTCAGCACGATGGTGGCCAGGAAGAGGAGGATCAGGACGACGCGCTTGCCGCCGAACTCCAGTCCCTCTTCAAACTGCATGGGCGCGGTCTGTTCCTGGAGGTAGTTTGCCCCCATGACGCTGTGCCTGGAGTCCTTTTTGATCTTGACGCAGTAGCGGACCAGGAAGAAGAGCGCGATGAAGTAAAATACCACCAGGCCCACGGCCCGGAGCCCAATGCCCGAATACATGGGCAGTCCCACCAGGGTCTGGGACACGCCGGTGGTATAGGGGTTGACCATACCGCAGGTAAAGCCTACGGCGGTGGAGAGCAGGATCACGGCGGTCCCCACCATCTTGTCATAGCCCAGGGTGATAAACAGAGAGATAATGATGGGGTAGAAGGGATACAGCGCGTCCAGATAGCCGATGACGCCCAGGCCCACGAACAGAGTGAAAAACAGCACGACCATGACCAGGCCCTTGCCATTTGCCTTTTTAATCAGGGCCTGGATACCCGCGGAGAACGCGCCGGTCATCTGGATGACCTGGATGCAGCCGCTGATGAGCAGCACGCAGCCGATGACGTTGGAACTCTCCACAAAGCCCTGGTGCAGAGAGGTGAAGAACCCCAGGAACGACACCGGCGTCTGTTCCACGTAAGCGAAGCTGCCGGGATCCACCGCGCCGTCCACGCGGGTATAGCTGCCGGCGGGGATCAGGTAGGTCATGACCGTGACCAGCAGCATCAGGATCAGGATGACCGCGTACACGTGGGGCATGCTGAAGCTTTTTTTCTGTTTCAATGTGTTGCCCATCATTTTACCTCCTCAAATAACTCCATGTCATAATCCGTTTTGCCGGTACACACTTCCGGCAGAGCGGGCTTGCGTCCTGACCGTCCGCGCGGCGCCGCGGCGTTACCGCTGCGCACGGCTTTTGAGCCATTCCACAGCGCAGTTGGCCAAAAGGGCGCTTCCCAAGGGCAGCGCGCTCTCGTCCAGCACCATGTTGGGGTTGTGCAGGGGGTGGCCCTCCGGAGCGCCTGCGCCCAGGAAGGCGTAAAAGCCGGGGACGTGCCGGGTCACGTGGCCAAAGTCCTCCGCCCCCTTCATGGGCGGCACGGGCCTGACGTTCTCCGCGCCCAGCACCTGGGCCGCAAAGGGCACGATCTCTGCGGAGAATCCCGGATCGCAGACCGTGCTGGGCGTCTTGAGCACCCGCACGGAGTAGGTGCCCCGCCACGCCTTGATGTAGTGATCAAGAATTTCGGGAACGCGCTCGATCAGGTGGTCATAGGCCTCTGGGCTGAGGGTGCGGAAGGACACCATGATCTCCGCCGTATCGGGGATGATGTTGGATGCCCGGCCGCCGTTGAGCGCTCCCACCGTCAGGGTGGCGAACGCCTCCGGGTCCACCTCCCGGGGGATGAGCAGGTTCAATGCGGAGCATACCTGGGTGGCGATATTCACAGGGTCCACCGTCTTCTGCGGCTCGGAGGAATGCCCGCCCTTGCCCTGGATGCTGACAATAAAGGTCGCCATGGCGCCGGAGGCCACGCCGGGGGAGTAATTCAGCTTGCCCACCTCCAGCTGGGGCCCCACGTGCAGGGCCATGGCGGCATCCACTCCGGGGTCTTCCAGCAGGCCGTCCTCCACCATGGTGCGGGAACCGTAGCCCATCTCCTCGCCGGGCTGGAACATCAGCTTTACCGTTCCAGGCAGCTGCTCCTCCATATCCTTGAGGATGCGGGCCGCCCCCAGCAGCATGGCGGCGTGGGCGTCATGGCCGCACATATGGGCGGCGCGGCCCTCGGCCGCGAAATCCAGGCCGGTGGTCTCCTCCATGGGCAGGCCGTCCATATCCGCCCGCAGCAGAATACAGGGACCGCCGCGGCCGATCAGGCCCACCACCCCGGTAGCGGCCGGGGCGTCCGGATACCCGGCGAAGACCATCTTCTCCCGGTCCTCCGGTTTATGGACGCCGCAGTCCCTGTGGCAGATCCCCATTTCGCCCAGCCGCTTCTTGACGTAGGCCGCCGTCCGGGGCGTGTAGACCCCCACCTCCGGCATACCGTGCAGGCAGCGCCGGTCGGCAACGATCTGCTCCCGGATGGCGTTTGCTTTTACCAGCATCTCATGCATCTGAACATACGCTCCTTCCCTACCAGCGATTTTTTGTGCTGCAGCGGCTCAGGCCCGGTATACCGTCTCGCCGTTGAGCACAGTCTCCACTATGTTTACTTTGGTGAATTCCGCAGGCTCTGTCTCGAACAGGTCCCGGTCCAACACGGCCAGGTCGGCCAGCTTGCCCAATTCCAGGGTCCCGCGGCAGTCTTCGTCGCCGCTGGCCCAGGCCGCGCCGGAGGTGAACAGGCGCACCGCCTGTTCCACCGAAAGGGCCTGCTCCGGCAGATAGGTCCTGGTACCGGCCCGGTTCTGCCGCGTGACGGCCGCGCGCAGATTGTCCAGCACGTTGAAGGGCTCCACAGGGCAGTCCGACCCGCCGCTGACGCGCAGGCCCAGCTCCTCCATCGCCTTCCAGTTATAACAGTCCTTCGCATGCTCCCCGCCCACCCGCTCGGCGATGATCTCCATGTCCGCGTCGATGAAAATAGGCTGGATATAGGCCTGCAGCCCCAGCTCCTTCATCCGCCGCAGCAGTTCAGGGGTGGTGATCTGGGCGTGGACGACGCCGTGGCGGTGCTCCGGCCACGGGTCTTCCCGCTCCACCCGCTCGACCGCGTCGCATACCTTCTGCAGCGCCAGGTCCCCAATGGCGTGGACCGCCACGTTCATCCGCCGGGAATGAGCCGCTTTGATCCGGTGATAAAGCTCCTGTTCGGTATGGATGGGAATGCCGTGGTTGGCGGTTTCATCGGCATAGCCCGCGATCATTTCAGCGGACCTGGCGCCCAGGGAGCCGTCCTGGAGCAGTTTGCGCGGGCCGGTCCGGAACAGACTCAGCCGGTCCGCCGGATCGCTGCGCACGTCCAGGAAGCGGTCAAACTCCCTGGGGTCCACCAGGCACTGCTCGCAGATCCGCACCGTCAGTCCGCCGCTGCGCTCCATCTCCCGAAACAGCTCCACCATGTGGAGGGGGTCCACACCGGCGATGACCTTCAGGTCGTCGGAGTGGACGCAGGTGATGCCCGCGGCGTTCAGATCCCGCTGGCCCAGCCGGATCAGCTCCCGCACGTAGACGTCGTCCGCCTGGGGCAGCACGTCCATATAGAGGCGTGCGGCGTCTTCCCGCAGGATGCCGTGCGCAAAATCTACCAGCTCCAGCACCTCCGGCGCCACGGCGTCCAGCGCGCGGATGCGCTGTAGCATCACCGAATTGCAGGCCCCGATATGGAGGCAGGCCCGCAGCATGCACACCGGAATGGTGGTGGAGATGCGGTCCAGGTCCTCCCGCGTCACCAGGCGTCCTTCTTCCATCGTCTCCTGATTCCACCCCATACCGATCAGGTAGGCCGGATGGTCCTGCTCGATCCGGGCCCGGCCGCGGGAAACGATCTCCTCAATCGACCTCACCCCAAAGAGCGAAAGATTTTTTTGGATCATGGCATAGTGGAGCATGTGCATATGGGTGTCCGTGAAGCCGGGCAGCACCATGGCCCCCTGTAAGTCCTGCCTTTCATCCCAGTCCCGGGCCAGCGCCTCCTGCACAGAGCCCAAAAACACGATCCTGCCGTTCTCCGTACCGACCGCTTCATAGCGGCGCATCGCACGGTCCATCGAGGTGATCCTTCCGTTATACCAAAGTCTGCGCATAAACCTCTTCCTTTCCACCCGCGGCAAGCTTTCGCCATCTAAACTGTGCAAACCGGATGCCAACCTTGTCCCGACCGTCGAAAACAGGCCGCCGGAGCAGGGCCGGCGGCCGGGAAACCCCGGGGTACGGCCCTGTCCGGCGGCCTGTTTTTTCCGCCGCCCAGAGAAACGAGCATCCAATTTTAGGTGCAAAAATTTTTGCGGTGCAAAATTTTTTACAGGTCATATTTTTTCAGCTTGTACTTCAAGTTCTGGCGGGAGAGCCCCAGCAGACGGGATGCCTGGGAGATGGAGCCCGCCTGCTGCATGGCCCGGCGGATCAGCTCCCGCTCGTACCGCTCCATGGCCCGCGCCAGGGAAAAGCTCTCCTCCATCCGAAAGGCCTCCGGGATCTCCGGCGTCTGCTCCAGACCGCCCTGCCGCCCCGACAGGACTTCCTCCATATCTTCCACGGTCAAGCGTTCCCCCCGGGCGGTCGCCATCGCGCCTTCTATGGCATTCTGGAGCTCCCGCACGTTTCCCGGCCAGGAATAACTCCGCAGCATCCGAAGGGCCCGCTCGCTGAGGCCCCGGACATTCCGGCGCATCGTTCGGTTGTAGCGGTCGATAAAACAGCCCGCCAAAGGGGCGATGTCGCACAGCCGTTCCCGCAGGGGCGGAAGCGTCAGGCGGATCACCCCCAGGCGGTAGTACAGATCCTCCCGCAGCCGTCCCTCCTGGATGAGTTTCCGGGGCTTCTCATTCACCGCCGCGACGATCCGCACATCAAAAAGGATGTCCCGGCTCCCGCCCAGGCGGCGCACCTTTTTCTCCTCCAGCACCTTGAGCAGCTTGGCTTGGAGCGCAGGATCCATGGAGTTGATCTCATCCAGGAAGAGCGTGCCGCCGTCCGCCTCCTCCAGGAGCCCCTTCCGGGTGAGCGCCCCCGTGTAACTCCCCTTCTCCGTGCCGAAAAAGAGGCTCTCCAGCAGTGTGGCGGGGATGGCCGCGCAGTTTTGTGAGACAAAGGGACGGCCCGCCCGGTTCCCTTCACTGTGGAGGGACTCTGCCACCAGTTCCTTCCCGGTCCCCGTCTCCCCATAGATGAGCACCGAGGAATCCAGCTTCGCCACGTCCCGGATCCTGCTTTTGAGGGCCATCATGGCGGGGTCCTGCGTCAGGATGCGGTCCAGGGTGGACAGGCCGCCGCTCTCCCCGCCCCGAATGATGCGCTGATCAATGGTATGATACTTGGACGAGTCCACGACACACTCCACCCGCCCATCCACCACCAGGGGAATCGTGGTGGACTCCAGCAGCACCCGTTCCCCCCTCCGGTTGTTGATGTCCTGAAGCACATTATAGCTGGCCGTTCCGTTGCGCAGGGCCTGCAGGATGGTACTGCTTTCCTCGTCCAGCTCCGGGTAAAGCTCCAAAATATGGCGTCCCACCGTATCCTGGGAACACCAATAGCTGTTCAGGGAAATCCGGTGATATTCGATGATTCCCTCCCGATTGACCACTAAAATCCCGTCTGTGTCCTCACAGAGGTGGAGCACCTCGCCGATTTGATCCAGAAAACGCTCCAGCATACCCGTCTTCCCCTTTCCTCGGTCAGAATACAAAAAAATCCGGATTTCTCCAGATTCCATGCATAAAACTTGTTGACTTATGGAAACGCCCATGGTATACTTAAATGCTTTCGTGCGCAGACCGTGCCGATCTCAATTCTTTCCCATTTTGCGTCCAGTTTACCACGCGGCCGGTCAAAGCGCAAGAGATAAAATCCACTTTTTGTCCACGCATCCGGGTGTGCGCATTTTGCCTCCGCACCCTCCTTTGTACGTTTTGACGAAAACGCAGCAGCCGGATACGGGAGAAGACCGGGACGGCCGGTTTTGTTCCCGCGTCCAGAATAGAAAACGAGGTGTTTTTTCTACGATGATGGTCAAGGACGTCTACTACGGCAAGACCCTCCGAAAGAGCTATGCGCGCCATGAGGAGATCCTGGACATGCCCAACCTGCTGGAGGTGCAGAAGAACTCCTATCAGTGGTTTTTGGACCACGGCCTGCGGGAGGTCTTCAAGGACGTGGCCTCCATCACCGACTACGCCGGGAACCTGGAGCTGTCCTTTATCGACTACTCCATGGACGAGGCTCCCAAGTACGACGTGGAGGAGTGCAAGGCCCGGGACGCCACCTATGCGGCCCCCATCAAGGTGCGGGTGCGCCTGCGCAACAAGGAGACCGAGGAGATCAAGGAACAGGAGATCTTCATGGGGGATTTCCCTCTGATGACCAAGGGCGGCACCTTCGTGATCAACGGCGCCGAGCGCGTCATCGTCTCCCAGATCGTCCGCTCCCCCGGCATCTACTACTCCCGCAACGAGGATAAGGCGGGCAACCTGACCTTTGCCACCACCGTGATCCCCTACCGGGGCGCCTGGCTGGAGTATGAGACCGATCTGAACGACATGTTCTATGTGCGCATCGACAAGAACCGGAAGATCCCGGTAACCTGCCTGATCCGCGCCGTCGGCCCCCGGACCGACGCCGAGATCCTGGAGCTGTTCGGCGAGGACCCCCGTATCGTGGCCACCCTGGAAAAGGACGCCTGCAAGACCTATGAGGAGGCCCTGCTGGAGATCTACCGCAAGCTGCGCCCCGGCGAGCCCCCTACGGTGGACTCCGCCGAGAGCCTTCTGAACGCCCTCTTCTTCGATCCCCGGCGCTACGATCTTTCCGCCGTGGGCCGCTATAAGTTCAACAAAAAGCTGGCCATGTGGCAGCGCCTCTCCGGCCAGAAGCTGGCCATGCCCGTGGTGGACCCCTCCACAGGCGAGATCATCGCCGAGCCCGGCGAGGTCCTCACCCGTGAGCGGGCCCATGAACTGGACGACAAGGGCGTCAACGAGGCGGTCATCGACCTGGACGGCGCCCTGGTCAAGGTCTTCTCCAATCACATGGTGGACATGAGCAAGTTCGTCTCCTTCGACCCCGAAGCGTGCGGCGTCACCGAAAAGGTGCGCTTCCCCGTGCTCCAGGAGCTGCTGTCCAGGTACGAGGGCGAGGAGCTGCAGGAGGCCGTCCGGGACCACCTGGACGATCTGATCCCCAAGCACATCATCGTGGACGACATCATGGCCTCCATCAACTACGTGGGCTGTCTGGCCTACGGCGTCGGCGCCGCCGACGACATCGACCATCTGGGCAACCGCCGCCTGCGCTGCGTGGGCGAGCTGCTGCAGAACCAGTTCCGCATCGGCTTTTCCCGTATGGAGCGCGTCATCCGGGAGCGCATGACCATCCAGGACCTGGACATCGTGACCCCCCAGAGCCTGATCAACATCCGCCCCGTCACCGCCGCCATCAAGGAGTTTTTCGGCTCCTCCCCGCTGAGCCAGTTCATGGACCAGACCAACCCCCTGGCCGAGCTGACCCATAAGCGCCGCATGTCCGCCCTGGGCCCCGGCGGACTGAGCCGGGACCGCGCCTCCTTCGACGTGCGCGACGTCCACTACAGCCACTACGGCCGCCTGTGCCCCATCGAGACCCCCGAAGGCCCCAACATCGGCCTGATCTCCTATCTGGCCTCCTACGCCCGCATCAACCGCTACGGCTTTATCGAGGCCCCCTACCGCAAGGTGGATAAGGCCACTGGCCGCCTGACCGAGCAGGTGGACTATATGACCGCCGACGTGGAGGATCAGTTCATCATCGCCCAGGCCACTGAGCCCGTGGATGAGAACGGCTGCCTGGTCAACACCCGCATCACCTGCCGCCACCGCAACGAGATTATCTCGGTGGACCGGGAGCAGGTGGATTATATCGACGTATCCCCCAAGATGATGTTCTCCATCGCCACCGCCATGATCCCCTTCCTGGAGAACGACGACGCCAACCGCGCCCTGATGGGCGCCAACATGCAGCGTCAGGCCGTGCCCCTGCTGACCACCCAGGCCCCCATCGTGGCCACCGGCCAGGAGCACAAGAACTGCATCGACTCCGAGGTGGCCGTGCTGGCCGAGGCCGACGGCGAGGTCACCCGCGTCTCCGCCGATTATGTGTCGGTCCGCTATCCCGAGCTGGGGGTAAAGGACTACAAGCTCACCAAGTACCTGCGCTCCAACCACGGCACCTGCATCAACCAGCGCCCCATCGTCCGTGTGGGCCAGAAGGTGGAAAAGGGCGAGGTCATCGTGGACGGCCCCTCCACCTGCAACGGTGAGATCGCCCTGGGCAAGAACATCCTGATGGGCTTTATGACCTGGGAGGGCTACAACTACGAGGACGCCATCCTGCTCAATGAGCGTATGGTAAAGGAGGACGTGTTCACCTCCATCCATATCGAGGAATACGAGACCGAGTCTCGGGATACCAAGCTGGGTCCCGAGGAGATCACCCGGGATATCCCCAACGTGGGCGAGGACGCCCTGCAGAACCTGGATGAACGGGGCATCATCCGCGTGGGCGCCGAGGTGCGCGCCGGCGACATCCTGGTGGGCAAGGTCACCCCCAAGGGCGAGACCGACCTGACGGCGGAGGAGCGGCTGCTGCGCGCCATCTTCGGCGAAAAGGCCCGCGAAGTGCGGGACACCTCCCTGAAGGTGCCTCACGGCGAGAGCGGCATCATCGTGGACGTGAAGGTCTTTACCCGCGAGGCGGGCGACGAGCTCTCCCCCGGCGTGAATATGGTGGTCCGGGTCTATATCGCCCAGAAGCGCAAGATCAGCGTGGGCGACAAGATGGCCGGCCGCCACGGCAACAAGGGCGTCGTTTCCCGCATCCTGCCCCAGGAGGATATGCCCTTCCTGCCCGACGGCACTCCCCTGGATATCGTCCTGAACCCCCTGGGCGTGCCCAGCCGTATGAACATCGGCCAGGTACTGGAAGTCCACCTGGGTTATGCCGCCAAGGCCCTGGGCTGGAAGGTGGCCACCCCCGTCTTCAACGGCGCCGACGAGCAGGATATCGAGGACACGCTGAATCTGGCCGGCCTTTCCCCCGACGGCAAGAGCTGGCTCTACGACGGGCGTACCGGCGAGCGGTTCGATAACCGCGTCACCGTGGGCTACGTCTACTTCCTCAAACTCCACCACCTGGTGGACGACAAGATCCACGCCCGCTCCACCGGCCCCTACTCCCTGGTCACCCAGCAGCCGCTGGGCGGCAAGGCCCAGTTCGGCGGCCAGCGCTTCGGCGAGATGGAGGTGTGGGCACTGGAGGCCTACGGCGCGGCGTACACCCTGCAGGAGATCCTGACCGTCAAGTCCGACGACGTCACCGGCCGCGTGCGCACCTATGAGAGCATCGTAAAGGGCCACAACGTACCCAAGCCCGGCGTGCCCGAGTCCTTCAAGGTTCTGGTCAAGGAGCTTCAGTCCCTGTGTCTGGATATGAAGGTGCTGGATGAGAACGGCAGCGAGATCGAACTCAGGGACGACGACGAGGACAACTACCAGCCCGGCAAGTTCCGGGACGACGACGACGACTTCTACGGCTACAATGCCGGCGGGGAGTCCGACTTCGCCGCCGCGGGCTACACCCTCAAGGAGGGCAGCGACGACGACGACCTGGTCGTGGAGGACGAGGACGGCGACGACGACGCGTTCGACGGAGACGACTTCTCCGACGACGGGGATTTGGAATAAGTAAGGGAGGACGATGAGACTATGAGTTACGCTGAATTCGACGCGATCCAGATCGGTATCGCCTCCCCGGAACAGATCCGCGAGTGGTCCTACGGCGAGGTCAAAAAACCCGAGACCATCAACTACCGCACCCTGAAGCCCGAGCGCGACGGCCTGTTCTGCGAGCGCATCTTCGGGCCCACCAAGGACTGGGAGTGCCACTGCGGCAAGTACAAGAAGATCCGCTACAAGGGTAAGATCTGCGACCGCTGCGGCGTGGAAGTCACCCGGGCCAAGGTGCGCCGGGAGCGCATGGGCCACATCGAGCTGGCCGCCCCCGTGAGCCACATCTGGTATTTCAAGGGCATCCCCTCCCGTATGGGCCTGCTGCTGGATATCAGCCCCCGCATCCTGGAGAAGGTGCTCTACTTCGCCAGCTATATCGTCACCGACCCCGGCTTCTCTCCTCTGGCCAAGAATCAGATCCTCTCCGAGAAGGAATACCGCGATATGCGGGAGAAGTACGAGGACGACTTTGAGGCCGGCATGGGCGCCGAAGCGGTCAAGAAGCTGCTGCAGGACATTGACCTGGAGCAGCTCTCCGCCCAGCTGCGCGCCGAGCTCAAGGATGCCTCCGGCCAGAAGAAGGCCCGGATCGTCAAGCGCCTGGAGGTGGTGGACGCCTTCCGCATCTCCGGCAACAAGCCCGAGTGGATGATCATCGACGTCCTGCCCGTCATCCCGCCGGAGCTGCGCCCCATGGTACAGCTGGACGGCGGCCGCTTCGCCACCAGCGACCTGAACGACCTGTACCGCCGGGTCATCAACCGCAACAACCGCCTCAAGCGTCTCATCCAGCTCAACGCCCCGGACATCATCGTGCGCAACGAAAAGCGCATGCTCCAGGAGGCCGTGGACGCGCTCATCGACAACGGCAGGCGGGGCCGCGCCGTCACCGGCGCCAATAACCGCGCGCTCAAGAGCCTGAGCGATATGCTCAAGGGCAAGCAGGGCCGCTTCCGCCAGAACCTGCTGGGCAAGCGCGTGGACTATTCCGGCCGAAGCGTCATCGTGGTGGGTCCCGAGCTGAAGATCTACCAGTGCGGCCTGCCCAAGGAGATGGCCATCGAGCTCTTCCGCCCCTTCGTCATGAAGAAGCTGGTGGAGGACGGCTTGGCCAACAACATCAAATCCGCCAAGAAGATGGTGGACAAGGGCCGGGCCGAGGTGTGGGACGCGCTGGAGTTCGTCATCAAGGACCACCCCGTCATGCTCAACCGCGCCCCCACCCTGCACCGTCTGGGCATCCAGGCCTTCGAGCCCGTGCTGGTGGAGGGGCGCGCCATCAAGCTCCATCCCCTGGTGTGTACCGCCTTCAACGCCGACTTCGACGGCGACCAGATGGCTGTCCACGTCCCCTTGTCCGCCGAGGCTCAGACCGAGGCCCGGGTGCTCATGCTGTCCGCCAACAACCTGCTGCGGCCCCAGGACGGCGGCCCCGTCACCGTGCCCACCCAGGACATGGTGCTGGGCTCCTACTACCTGACTTACGAGAAATACCCCGAGCACACCATCGGGGAAACCTTCGATGATGTGGCCAGCGTCAAGGCCGCCCTGGCTGAGGGCGTGGTGGCCCCCGACGATTATATCTGGGTCAAGGCCCCCGGCCGTCTGGACGATATTCCCACCTACGCCGGCATCTGCGCCGAAACGGAGGACGGCCAGCTGCCCCGGGAGGTGCTCCACGTCTTCTCCGACGACATTGAGGCCCGTCTGGCCTATGACGAGGGAGAGCTGGAGCTGCACGTGCCCATCCTGGTCCGCCGCTCCCGCGAGGTGGACGGCAAGGTGCTCCACAAGCTGGTGCGTACTACTGTGGGCCGCCTGATCTTCAACGAGGGGATCCCCCAGGACCTGGGCTTTGTGGACCGCAGCGACCCCGAGGCCATGTTTGAGCCGGAGATCAATTTCGTCACCGGCAAAAAGCAGCTGGGCAAGATCATCGACAAGTGCATCACCAAGCACGGCTTCACCGTGTCCGCCGGCGTGCTGGACACCATCAAGGCCAAGGGGTATAAGTTCTCCACCCGGGGCGCGCTGACCGTCTCCATCTACGACATGACCGTGCCGCCCGAGAAGAACGGCCTCATCGCCGCCACCGAGCAGGAGATCGTCAAGATCGACCGGCAGTACAAGCGCGGCTTCCTGACCAACGACGAGCGCTACCGCCTGGTGGTGGAGGCGTGGGAGAAGACCACCAAGGACGTGACCGAGGCCCTGATGGCGGGTCTGGACCGGTACAACCCCATCTGGATGATGGC
>CDZT01018551.1_pt1 | contig 19729 bp, 18 predicted proteins | sample 557531 | NCBI WGS metagenome assembly CDZT01 (sample SAMEA3182066, study PRJEB8094) | gut metagenome | biome: human; feature: gut; material: Stool; isolation source: human stools | place: Canada | collected 2013-03-05
GGATATAGGGGTAATTTTGCGAAAGTTATGCCAGCAAAAAGGAGTAGAAATCATAGAAGCAAAAGCTTGTCCGGACCATATTCATATGCTTGTAAGTATCCCGCCGAAGTATGGTGTATCTCAGATTATGGGGTATCTGAAAGGAAAGAGCAGTCTGATGATATTCGATCGGCACGCAAATTTAAAGTACAAGTATGGAAATCGCCATTTCTGGGCTAGAGGCTATTATGTAGACACAGTAGGAAGGAACAAAAAGCAAATAGCGGAATATATCCGAAACCAATTAGAATCGGACCAGCTGGCGGATCAACTGGGACTTAAGGAGTTCGTGGACCCGTTTACGGGTCGCCAGAACAAATAGGCGCAGCGAAAACCCCTTAAGGGGCAGCCCGTGAAAGAAATGTGGTCGGCAAACCTTTCGGGGCCCCTTAAGGGGCTTCGTCCGTATCATGCCCTTCTAGGGCTTACTCAAGCCTCCGGCTTTGCCGGAGGTTTTGACTTTCGACCTGCTGCAGCTGCCGATGCCGATGGCCCGAACCTTCCGCGTTGCGGGCCGGAGCCCGTTGCAGCGGGGCCGCTGCGCTTATTTGCGCGGCAGGACGACGGTGAAGCACGTACCCGTCCCGGCGCAGCTGGAGACGGTGATTTTTCCGTGGTGGGTCTCGGCCACGCTTTTGGCGATGGCCAGGCCCAGGCCGTACCCGCCCTGCGCCCGGTCCCGGGCCGCGTCCACCCGATAGAAGCGCTCAAACAGATGGGGCAGGTGTTCCGCCGGGATGGGAGCGCCGGTGTTGTGGACCGTGAGGCGGACCTTGTCCTGCTGCCGGACGAGGGTGAGCGCGGCGCGGCCGCCGGACCCGGCATACTTGACGGCATTGTCCAGCAGGATCATCACCAGACGGCGCAACTGTCCCTCATCGCCCAGCACGCTTACGCCGGGGGCGATCGCGCTCTCCAGGGATACCCCCGCCTCAAAAGCCACCGATTCGAAGGGGAGCAGGCAGCCCAGAGCCAGCTCGCTCAGGGAGACCTCCAGGGGGCGGGTGGTGCGGCGGGCGTCGTCGCTCTTGGCCAGGAAGAGCAGATCATCCACCAGGCCTTTCATCCGGGCGGCCTCCTCCCGGGTGTACTCCAGCCACTTGGCCTGGGAAGACACCGTATTCTCCTTATGGGAGAGGACGATGCCGGTGTTGGCCAGGATCACGGTGAGCGGGGTCTTGAGCTCGTGGGAGGCGTCGGCTACAAACTGGCGCTGCTGCTTCCAGGCCTTTTCCACCGGACGAACCGCCAGGGAGGCCAGAAAGAGGCTGATAAAGAAGAAACCCACCATAGCCAGGGCCCACACCAGAAGACAGGTGAGCACCAGGTTGCGCAGCGAAGCGCTCTCCCAGCTGCAGTCGGCAAACGCGATGCGCGATGCGCCGCCGGAGCCGTGCTCCACCTGAAAGCGCAGGCTCAGCCCACGCAGCACGCCCTGGCCGGAACCGGACGACAGGACCTCCTGGACGGCTTGGGAGGCCACCTCGTCGGATACGGCCACCTGGCCGCCGTCGTTGATGGCCGTGACCCGGCCGTCCTCCACCGTCACCACGAAAACGGGAACCATGGAGAAATGCTGGGCCTTGTTTTCCCGGCCGGAGCGGTCCGGTTCCCAGCCGTCGGGCGGAGATGCGATCTCAAAGCGGGGCGGAGAGCCGCCGTCGGCCCACTCCAGGGCCATGCGCAGCGAGACCCGGCTCTGCTCGCCCAGCCGCTGGGCGTTGGAGCCCACCAATACGCCGAATACCACCGCCAGCACCAGGCCCACCAGCAGCAGATTGATCAGAATGAATTTTCGCCGCAGAGAGCGGATCATAGCACGGGCACCTCCAGATGATAACCCACCTTGCGCACCGTGCCGATGGACACCCGGGAGCCCAGGAAGGCGAGCTTTTTGCGCAAAAAGGAGATGTACGCCTCCACGTTGTTGTCCTCCGCCTCCGAATCCAGCCCCCACACCTTGGCGATGATGTCCTCCTTGGGAACCACCGCCTTTGGGGTGGACATGAGCAGCCGCAGCACATCGTACTCCTTAAAGCCCAGCCGCACGGATTTGTCCCCCCGCCGCAGGCTGCGGCTGGTCAGATCCAGCGTCAGATCCCCGGCGGAGAGCTGCTCGGTGAGCACCTCCCCCTGCCTCCGGGTGAGGGCCCGCACCCGGGCCAGCAGCTCCCCTGCGTCGAAGGGTTTGGTCATATAGTCGTCTGCCCCGTGGTCCAGCCCGGCGATCTTGTCCGGCACCTCGTCCCGGGCGGTGAGCATCAGGATCGGGGTGGATACATGGGCGCACCGCAGCCGCCGCGCCACCTCGAAGCCGTCCAGCTTGGGCAGCATCACATCCAGAACGATCATGTCGTACTGGCCCGTCAGGCCGTAGTCCAGCCCGTCCGCCCCGTCGTATACCAGGTCGGCCTGATAGCGCTGCTCCTCCATGATCTGGCCCAGCGCCTCGGCCAGCCGCCGCTCGTCCTCCACGATCAGTATCCGCATATCGCTCGTTCCTTTCCGGTTGGCTCGTTTGGTCCCTATTATAATGCGTACGGAACAAAGCCAAAGGCCTTGAATCCCAAGGTTTTCAAGGCCGATTGGCGTTGTTCGGGCGCAAGGCTTTTGGCAGATGAGCCGGAAAACCTTGCCCCTTCCGCTGGAGCAATACGGCGCTTTGGCGGAAATACGCATTGCAACAATGTCTAAACTTCATCAAACGGGCTGTTTATAGCCCGTTTTGATGAAGTTATGCGGCAGTGGCCGCACGAATCAACCGCCTGGCGGTTGATTCAGTAGACATTATTATACACAAATATCTGAAATCTGTCTGAAAAACTTTGCCTTCGAACGAAAAAAGCTGATGGGACAGGGGAAAGCGTCCCGTTCACAAATTCTTTACCAACAGTTTCAGGGTAATTTCAGGTTGTCACGCTATACTCCACACTATCAAGCGGACGAAGTGGAGGATGCGCATATGCCAATCATGGAACAAAACGGGAAACCGGCCGAGGAAAAAACGGCTGGAACGGCAAGGCGGCCCCGGCGGAAATTTCCGAAGAAGCGCCTGATCATCCTGGTCGTGGCATTCGCTCTGGCGGGCGGAGCGGCGTTTGGAGTCAAGGCCCTGTTCTTCCGTACCGAAGGGGCCGCAGCCCTGACCGAGCGTACGACCTACGGTTCCCTGTCCACCACCCTTGAGGGCACCGGGACCACCATGCCGGCCGACAGCGTGACGGTCACAACCGCCTCCGCCGCGGAGATCACCGGTGTGTACGTCTCCGCGGGCGACACGGTGGCGGCGGGCGATTTGCTCTACACCCAGGACGACTCCGAACTGGACGAGCAGATCGAGGAATATGAGCAGGAGATCACGACGCTGGAGGAGGAGCTGGACGACTGCTATGAGCAGCTCGCACAGCTCAGCGAGACCATGGCCGCCCTGACGGTGACCGCGCCGTTCTCCGGCCGGATCACCGAGGTGGCCGCAGACGCGGGCGACAGCGTTATGAGCGGCGGGAAACTGGCCGTGCTGGTGGACGACAGCCAGATGACCCTGACCCAGTATTTCAGCTACGCCTATGAGGACGAGATTTTCGTCGGTATGGACGCAGGCGTGTCCATTGCCAGCCTGATGCTCAACCTCTCCGGAACGGTCACGGAGATCCAGAAGGTGGAACGGCTGACCGCCGAGGGCGCCCGAACCTTCGCCGTAACGGTGACCCTGGATAACCCCGGCGCCCTGACCGAGGGGGTGACCGGCGCGGGCTATCTGGTGTCCGCCGCCGGCGAGCAGATCTATCCCGCGGTAGAGGGCGCCTGAAGTATGCGCAGAGGCGCACGCTCACCGCACAGGCCGGCGGCGAGCTGACGGACGTGAACGTGGTGGACTACCAGAAGGTCACGGCGGGCGAGACGCTCTTCGTCATCGACGGCACGGATTACCAGACCCAGACGGCGTCTGTCGGCAAAAAGATCACGCAGACCCAGGAACGCATTGCCTCCTATGAGGAAAAGATTGCCGAAACGGAGGAAAAACGCGCAGATTACGCCGTCACGGCGGAAATTTCCGGAAAGGTCATCCTGGTGGCCGTCCGGGAGGGAGAAAAGCCCCGTCAGGCGGGGCAGACCGCCGTGTCGGTCTATAACCTGGACTCCATGACCATTTCCGCCAATATCGACGAGCTGGACATCGACAGCGTCGAGATGGGGATGGAGGTGACCATCACCCAGTCCGGGGCGGAGAGCGATACGACCTATACCGGCACAGTGAGCGAGATCAGCTACGAGGCCACCAACAGCAACGGCGTGGCCTATTTCCCCATCACCATCACCATCCCCAGCGAGGGGAACCTGTCCGCGGGCGTCAACGTGTCCTATACCATTACCGTGGGCGATGCGTCCGAGGGCGTACTGGCCCCCATCTCCGCCCTCAAGAGCACCAGTGAGGGAACCTGCCTCTTTGTTAAGGCGGACGCCCGGCCGGAGAACGCCGTCGACCTGGAGGATGCGGAGATCCCCGATGGCTTTTACGCCGTGCCGGTAGAGGTAGGCGTGATGAACAGCCGCTATGCCCGCATCCTCTCCGGCGTGGAAGAGGGGACGGAGGTCTTCACCCGCTATCAGCAGGCGGCGCCCAGCGGCGGCGACAGTACCAGTCAGGGCGGCGGCAGCGAGGAATCCACCATGCCCGGCGGTATGGACTTCTCCGGCGGGGGCATGCCGGACTTCTCCGGGGGCGGCATGCCCGGCGGCAATATGGGCGGCCCCATGGGCTGAACAGGAGGGAATACCATGAGCCTGATCCGATTGGAAGACGTATATAAGATTTACGGCGAAGGGGAGGAAAACCAGGTCAACGCCCTGGACGGCGTGACTATGGAGATCGGCCAGGGGGAATTTGTGGCCATCATCGGCACCTCCGGCTCCGGAAAGTCCACCATGATGAATCTTTTGGGGTGCCTGGACGTGCCCACCCGCGGGGAGTACTACCTGGACGGCATCTCCATCCGCCGGCGTACCCAGAAGGAACTCAGCGACATCCGCTCCCGGCGCATCGCGTTCATTTTCCAAGGGTATAACCTCATCCCATCCCTCAACGTGTGGCAGAACGTGGCCCTGCCTATGGCGTATCAGCGCGTCCCGCCGGCCCAGCGCCGGGCGCGCGCACTGGAGGCGCTGGAGCAGGTGGAGATCCTCGCCAAGGCGGAAAACCGCCCCTCCCAGCTCTCCGGCGGCCAGCAGCAGCGGGTGGCCATCGCCCGGGCCATCGCCACCCGCTCGCCGGTTTTGATGGCCGACGAGCCTACCGGGGCCCTGGACTCCAAGACCGGCGCCCAGGTGCTCCAGCTCATGCGAAAGCTCAATGCGGGGGGGACCACCGTCATCCTCATCACCCACGACAACGGCATCGCGGCCCAGGCCGACCGTACCGTACGGGTCATGGATGGAAGGATCGTCCACGACAGCCTCTGGGACGGCGTTCTCATCCCGGGGCTGGGCGCAGCCGGGGCGGGAAGGGCGGCGCTATGAATGCACTCATCATGGCGCTTGACGCGATCAAAGAGAAAAAGGGCCGTTCCTTTCTGACCATGCTGGGCATCATCATCGGCGTGACGGCCGTGCTGGTGCTGGTGGCGCTGGTGTCCGGGTACAACGCGGACATCACCGCCTATTACGAGAAGCTGGGCGTCAACAAGGTCAACGTCAGCGTGACCTGGTACGATACCAGCCGGGCCGTGGACGTGATGGACACGCTGTATGACTACGGCAACGGGGAGCTGAAGGACCTGGTGCTGGGCGTCAGCCCGTCCCTCACCACCACTCTGCCGATGAAGTACCGAACCGCCACCCTGGACACTGGCAGCATCTATTTCGGCAGCGACCAGTTTGCCGCCTGCAACAACTACGTGCTGGAGAACGGCCGGGATCTGAGCCGCTACGACGTGGAAAACCGCAGCCACGTGTGCGTGCTGGGGGCCTATGTGGCGCAGAGCCTGTTCCAGTACGCCGATCCCATCGGGCAGACCGTCTATCTGGCGGCGTGCCCTTTGAAGTGGTGGGAACCTACTACCAGAAGGACGGGGGGACGGAGGAGTCCATGGACGATATGGTGAGCATCCCCTATTCCATGGCCCGCTCCCTGATGAGCACCGATCATCTGACCGGTTTTACCGTCAAGGTAGACAAGTCGGACAATGTGGACACGGTCATCCGCCGCCTGGAAACCGTTCTGGACGAGACCATCGATTCCAGCGTCGGCACCTATCGGCTGGAGGATGGAAACTCCGCCATGAGCGAATCCACCGAGGAGACGACCTCCATGAGCGTGGTGCTGGGCGGGATCGCGGGAATCGCCCTGCTGGTGGGCGGCATCGGCATCATGAATATCATGCTGGTCACCGTGACCGAGCGTACCCGGGAGATCGGCATCAAAAAATCCATTGGAGCCCCCCGGCGGGAGATCGTCACCCAGTTCCTGGTGGAGGCCGCTATTCTGAGCGCCATGGGCGGGGTCATCGGCATCGCCCTGGGTTATCTTCTCTCGCTGATCCTGGGCAAGTCGATGTACGACCTGATCCTGTTTCCCAGTGCGCTGGTCAGCGCGGGGGCGTTCGCGTTTTCCGTGGTCATCGGCATCGTGTTCGGAATCTATCCGGCGGCCAAGGCATCCAATCTCCAGCCGGTGGATGCGCTGAGGGCCGACTAAATGGAGTTGAGAGGAGAATCACAGATGAAACAGCGTATTCTCGCCCTGCTGCTGGCGGCGGGGCTTTGCCTGGGGATCATCGGCGCCTGCATTCCGGCGGCCCTGGCCGCGGACGAGACCGGCGTGGAGGAGGCGGTGGAGGTGCTCGCCGGCCTGGGCATCGTCTCCGGCTGCAGCGACGGTTCCTATCACCCGGAGGACAGCCTGACCCGCGCCCAGTTCTGCAAGCTGGCCGTGCTGGCTGAGGGCCATGGGGACAAGATCAATGCCGGCGCCTACCGCACTCTGTTTTCCGACGTGCCCGGCTCCAATTGGGCGGCGCCCTATGTGAACCTGGCGTATGAGGAGGGACTGGTCTCCGGCTACGGCGACGGCACCTTCGGCCCAGATGATGCGGTGACCACGGCACAGGCCGCTACCATCGTGCTGCATCTGCTGGGCTATACCGACGACGCCATCGGCCCCTTCTGGCCGGAGGATGCTATGTCCTTGGCCGATTCCCTGGGCCTGCTGGACGGGCTGGACAAGACGGCGGCCCGGGCGCTGAGCCGGGGCGACGCGGCGCTTTTGCTCTACCACCTGCTGGATCAGACCACCGCCGACGGCCGGGACTACTACACCGCCCTTTGCAGCTCCGCGATCAAGAACGCGCTGCTGCTGGACAACGACAGCGAGGCGTCCGACGGTACGCTGAACACCGCCCTGGTCTACGCCGACAACGCCCTGACCTGCTATGAGCAGGCTGACTGTCTGCCCGAGCTTCTGGTTGGGCGGAAGGGCACCCTGCTGCTGGACAGCGCCGGCAAGGTGTCGGGCTTTTTGCCCGACGACACGGTCTGCCGGCAGGTCGTGCCCGTCAAGACGACCTCCAGCGCCCTGACCGGAGTGGATGGGGCGGAGTATTCCGTCAACAGTGCGCTTCCCGTCCTGCTGGACGGGGAAAAAAAGACCTACGGCGATTGCTGGTACGACCTGGCGGGCCGTGCCCGGACGACGCTGTACTATGCAAGCTCCGGAAACCTGGAGCTGATCGTGGCCTCGGAGGCGGTGGCCTACGAGGGCGTGACCCTCACCGGCTACTATGAGAACGCCGCGCCCAACACCGGCTCGCCCACCCGGATCACTCTGCTGGGGATCACGCTGGACGTGGCCAATACCGCCCGGGCCGGTCTGTCCCGGTTCGCGGTGGGCGACCGGCTGACCGTGGTCCTGAACGGCGCGGGCGAGGTAGCCGCGCCCCATACCACCTCGGAGAAAAAGGGAGAGCTGTACGGCGTGCTGGGGAGCGACGGCAGCGTGGCGCTGACCTGCGGGCTTACCGTCAAGGGAACGATCGCCTCCGGCTCCGCCCAGGCGGGCGACCTGGTGAAGGTCAGTTCCATCGGCGTGAATCAGCTCTCGGTCAGCGCCCTTTCCAAAAGCTGCCGGTACAGCCTCAACGTCTCTGCGGCCGCGCTGGGCAGTATTCCGCTGTCCGACGACGTCAAGATCTATGAACGGGTGAGCGCCGGCCCTGTGGTGGAGATCGGATTGGACGACATTCTGAGCGATACCGTCTCCTCCGCGCGCATCGACTTCTACGCCACCGACGACGAGGGGCGGGTCTGCCTGCTGCTGCTGGACGACGCTACCGGCTACGCCTATACCTACGGTTTCCTGGTCGCCGACACCAAGACCTCGGCGGGCATCAGCTCCGACGATACCGTGACCAACAAGACCATCGCGGTGAAGAACAGCGCGGGTACCACGCAGGCATACATTACCGGCCTGTCCCTGAAAAACGGCGACGTGGGCGGTATAGCCGGGACCGCCAAGGGGACCCTGGCGGGGGCGGTGACCCTGACCAAGGCGAGAAACATCGCCCGCTCCGCCTTTGACGGCGGCGATGCTGTGGTAGTGGATGAGATCCGGGTGCCTTTGGCGGACAACGTACAGGTCTACAATACCGCCACCGGCCAGTGGACGACGCTGGAGGCGGCCAAGTCCTACGCGGACCGCTTTACCGTCTATTACAGCGGCGCCTTGGGCGCCAACGCCCGGGTGTGGGTCATCTGCACGGAATAAACGCAAGCGGACTCCCGCATCCCGACGCGGGAGTCCGCTTGCGTTCAAAATGCTTCGATCACGCCGCAGGCGATGCGGCCGCCCGCGTCTCCAGCCGGCTGGGAGCGGTAATCGTCCGGGCTTTCATGGAGGACAACGGACCGGCCCAGCACCTCCTCTGGCCGGAAGCGCCCGGTAAACGTCACCGAAAAGGCCCGCCCGCGGTGGGAGAGCAGCACCGGCAGGTCTCCGGCGTGGTCCGGGTGAGGTTGCTGCTGCGGGTCGAAATGTCCCCCGGCGCAATAAAAGGGGATATCGCCTCCGGTGCGGCAGCAGCCCAGCGTATGGATATGCAGGGCAAAAAAGCCGTCCCGCGGCAGCCCGGCGGCCCGCGTGACCAGCAGAGTACCCTCCTGCCAGGGATAGAGCAGGACTTCTCCCAGCAGACCGGGATAGGCGCCGTTTCCACGCAGCACAGCGCGGAGCGCCGGGACGCCCTCCAGCAGGACCTGGGGCAGGGGAGAATGAGCACGGTTCATGGCAAACGCCTCCAATCTTACCCCAGCGTATGCGGCCCGGCCCCGTCCCGGACCAACCAAAACAGGACCAGCCGAGTTCGGCTGATCCTGTTTCCGTCTCACGATTACGCAGCGCGGGCGGCCTTGTTCCACCGGACTGCGGTGTATATTGGCGGCACCCGTCCCATCCGGACAGCAAACGCCGCTCCTGCGGGCGCTGTGGAGGCGGCAGGGAAAAATAAAACCGCCTCCACGGGGGAGACGGGGGACAACACCAGACTGACAGAAACGGATATACAGGCTTATTTAAACACAGGAAAAACTGGGCATACCCGAAATAAAAAGGCCAGACTTTTGGAAAGCGGAAAATCACCTATCCTCACGACTGCGAAGGCCGTAAAGGATTTCATCTTGTCCGCGATAGGCGGAAAATCCAACGGAGAAGTGCGTGGATACGGGAAGGTGGGGACGCGTTTTGCAGATGCAGTTCGTGGCGTAGACTCAACAGTCGACATTGACGGGTATTATCTCGAACTGGACGCAGACAGTTTGCGCCACGCTTATTTGCAACATAGCGACGCAAAGCAGGCAGGCGACATTTCTCTTTCAAAGCAGGACTTCTTCAATATCCCCGACTACGTGGACAATTTTGATTACATTCTTGCGGTCGAGAATTATCGGGGAAAACAGAAAATCAGGCTCGCAAAGAAAATCAACGGGTATTCGGTGATCCTTGAAACAGTTTCCGGAGAGCGCAACTCTCTACAGGTGCTAAACATGATCGGCATGTCCACAGAAAAGTTCATGGACAAGTATAAAAATCAAATTAGAGGTGCTGGTTCCCAGGGGGGCGCAAGCGCCCAAACCGTCAATACAACGTCCCTGCATACCGATAGCACCTCTAACTCTGCCCCCATTATAGCAGATTCCTCCGCAAAGGGCAATACCCAGTATGCCCAAAATTCCGGGGGGCAAACCGTGGATGACGGCGTAGGGGCCGCGAATGCGGGATTTGCCGGGGATTACAACCGTTTGCAGAACCAGTCGGAGCGCTTCCACCCGGAGGGCGAGAAGGCGGCCCGCCCGGTGGACGTTCCAGTGGAGGATTTTCAGGGGCGGAGCATCCCCAAGTCCACAGCCACCGTTCTGGAGGCCGGGGCGACGCCGGACAGGGAATTTACCCAAAGGATCGATTCGAATCGGAAGGGATCTCAAAAAGAAAAATCCCCAGAACCGGAAGGCTTAACAGTCGTAAGGAACTATAAGTCTTGCGGTTGGGGCAGAGGACGGTGTGACCGTAAAGGTCACGCCGTTTTTCTGCGTCCAAGGGAAGATTCTGCGATCATGGGTTCTGCCAGCACGGGGATCTCCACCTCGTCAACAAAATTAAAGATGATCTCCACCTTCTGTCTGCGCTTGCCACCAGACTTATCCGGTGCGTAAATGATGATCTTCCTGATATACTCGTTGACAATCGTCTGCGTCAGCTCGGTGACATCCACATACTTTTTCGTCAGCGCAATGAAAGCGTCCAGATCATCTCCCATTGCCTGCCGCTGCTCGACCCATTCTTCCGTTGTTTCAATTTCGAGCTTTAACCGTTCCTGCTCCGCTTCATAATCAGCAGTCATCTTCTTGTACTTTTCCTTGCTGATTTCACCGAGGGCGTAGTCCTCATAGAGCCGGGAGATGACCACATCGAGGGTGGCAAGGCGCTTTTTTGCCTGCTCCACGCGCTTCTGATCTTCCCGGATGTCCCGTTCCTGATCGGCGCGGCGGTAATGCAGCCATTCCTCCTGAAAGCCCTCCACATCGCTGCGTATATACGCATTGACCGCCCGAATCCGTTCCAGTACCAGTTCCCGCAGTACATCTTCCCGGATATAGTGTGCAGAACAGGTGCCTCGACCGCTTTTGTAGCTGGAGCATACATAGTGGTCTTGCTTGCCGTCAAAGTTCTTGCAGGTAGCAAAGTGCAGCTTATTCCCGCAATCGGGACAGAACAGAAGCCCGGAGAACAATCCTTGCCGTTCCGCTTTTGTGGGACGGCGTTTGTTTTTTCGCAGCTCCTGCACCCTGTCCCACTGAGCCTGAGAAACGATTGCTTCCTGCGTATCAGGGAAGATACACATATCTTCGATGGCATTAGGAATCCGCTTCTTCAGCTTATAGGACTTGGAATAGGTTTTGAAATTGCAGGTACAGCCGGTATACTCCATCCGTTCCAGAATACCCACAACCGATTGACCAATCCAATGATAAGGGCGATCCGGCATCTTCTTGCGCTTTTTCGGATTAGGATGGTTTTCTGACTGTTTGGCATACAGCGCCTTGGTAGTCAACACCTTATCCTGCTCCAGTATACGGGCAATCTGTTCCGGCCCTTTGCCGTCAATAGCCAAGTCAAAGATGCGCTTGACTACTGGGGCGGCATCCTCGTCAATGATCCAATGGTCTTTATCGGCTGGGTCAGTGCGATAGCCATAGGGCGGTTTCCCCAGATGCTTGCCGCTGGTGCCTTTCTGACGGAATACGACCCGGACTTTTTTGCTGGTGTCACGTGGATACCATTCGTTGAATAGGTTACGGATTGCGGCGAATCCATCGCCGTCTCCACGCTGACTGTCCACGCCGTCGTTGACGGCAATGAAGCGAACATCGTAGCTGGGGAAGATGATGTCGGTGTACTGGCCTACGGTCAGATAGTCACGACCAAAGCGGCTGAGGTCTTTGCAGAGCCAGCAGCCCACTAATCCCTGCTTGACGAGTTCAAAGCCCTCCTGTACGCCGGGGCGATTGAAGTTCGTCCCGGTATAACCGTCATCCACCAGAATTTTCAGGTTTGTGTATCCATGATCTCGTGCGTATTTGGTTAAAAGCTCGCGTTGATTCTGTATCGAATTCGACTCGCCATCCTGCGAATCCTCGTTGCTGAGGCGGCAGTAGAGTATCGTAATTTTTTGCTGATCCGTCATAACGTCCTCCTTCACGTTCGGGTCAGCCGACAGAATCGGTGTGCTTGAAATTATATTACCATAGTTTTGTGTCACTGTCATTAACAAGCCACCTCCCGGTCAGAAAAAATGAGCCGTTTTACCTTGGCGGTAAGCGGCTCGGTTCCGTCACAGACGGTTTCAATGGTGTACCATGTGTTTCCAATTTTGCGCTCCACGGTTTTGCAGAAGGGGCTTCGCCTGTTCCAATAGGCCTCGCACTCCTGCAAAAAGGACTCCGGCGGGTCAAAGATCGGATCAAAGTAGCTTTCATGGTCAAAGACCTTGCAAAGCTCAAAGACCAAATCGTCTTTCCCCTCCATCACGGCACGGTTGATTTCGTCAATGCTGATAATTTTTCCCATATACGATTCCTTTCTCATAATTCTATTTCGTTTTTACGGCTGCGCCGTTGTGTCTGCTGCCGCTCCTGCTCATGCTGCACTTCATAAATGTTGTAGTGAATGGCCCAGAGCTTTTTGACGTCAGCGTAAAGCGGCGAAAGCTCTGTCTGAATGTCCTTGTATCCCCGCTCCAACTGCTCCCGCTCTTTGCGCCATGCGGTGATGGGCAGCTTGTCATCCTTGAAATACGGTTTCAGCTTGCGCTCTGCCATGTAGAACGTCCGCAGCGTATCGTCATGCTCCGACTTGTATTTCTGTCTGGATTTTTCAAAACGGATGGATTTCAGCTTATCCGCAGCGGGCTTGCCGGACTTGTAGTAGTCCACCATGCGCAGCAGCTCGTCCAGCTCCTTGATGCGGGATTGCTTTTCCCCGACAGAGGCCTTCATTGCGTTGATGCTGTTCTGCATGGAATGGAGCGCGGTATCCAGATCATCGGTGGTAAAAAGCTGCTTCGCCTGTAAAAAGCGAAACGCATCCGCATACCGCTGTAAGTTGGCTGTCTTGGCCTTTGTGCTGTATGCGCCCTTATTGCGGTTATTGTAATAGGTCATCAGCAGATCGTTCAGCATAGGCGGCTGCGGCTTGGAGAGTTCTTCCTTAACCGCTTTCAGCCATTCCAGCAAAGAGGCGATTTTATTCTTTGCTTCCCGCAGCATGGCGTTGGTTATGCGAACCCAGCGGTTGAAGTCGCCCTTGTCGGTGCGGATGCCCTTCGCTTCCATCGCCCGGACAGACGGTCCCTCATGGACGGTAGGAATCTGTTCAATGCCTTGTCGTTCATAGCTGCGGTGGTCGATCTGGCAATCCAAACCTTTCTCCGCAAACTTCGCGTTGCACAGATCAGCCCACGCCTGCCGCCATTCTTCCAGCGTCTCCGGCTTGCCCCAATCGGTGGTCGGCACAGCGTTGAATACATAGTTGCCTGCCTCGTCCAGAATGCGTTCTCCATGCTCGTCCAGAACATATTCCCGCCGCTGCTTGTTGCCCCACCTGCCGTCTGGCTCAATGGGGCGAATCGGACACATGACGTGAAAATGTGGATTGGAAATGCCGCCGTCCTCCTTATCTGGCTGATGCACGGCGAAGTCCACTACCATGCCCCGGCTCACAAAGTTCTCCAACAAAAATTGCCTTGCCAGAGCAACGTTCTCCTGCATGGAAAACTCGTTCTGCAAGGCAATGTCAAAACTGTATGCAAGCTGCGCTTTCTTGCCGCGCTCGGCATTTTCTACGGCGTTCCAGAGCGTTTCACGGTCTGCGTACTCTGGCGGCGCGTGGGATGGCAGCAGGGTTTCAGAGCAGATCACGCCGCCCTTGCGGGTGTAGTCGCTGTCCTCACCGTAATACTCGCTGTGCAGCTTTTCCCCGGCACGGTAGGCAGCAGACGCCACGGCGGACTGCCCCGCGCTGCGCTTGATCTGCGTCACATGGAAATGAAATAACGCGATACTCAGTCACCTCCCGCATGGTTGCCGACGGCTTCTGTGAGCAGCTGTTGCGTGTCCGGCAGAGCAAAGACCTGTTCGGCAAGGGCGTAAAATTTGGTTTCACTCAAAGCCTTCGTCTGTGGCGCAACGCTCTCAATCGCTGCGCCACGGGCGATGAGCCTGTGCGCCCGCTTGCGCCGTTCTCCCTTTTCGTAGTAGGCGGCGCGGTTTTCAAGACGATGGATTTTGTGCCGCTCCTGTGCAAGCTGCTGCTCAATTTTATCTTTCTCGGCATTCAGCTCGGCAAGGTTTTTCTGTTTTGACATTGTGTGACCTCCTTCAAAATTAGTGAAATAGTTGTTCAGACTTTGCGGTGGAAATTGTCTGCGTCAGCAGATTGTTTCCGCTGCGAAGTGCGCTGGGATAGCTGCATAGGCGGCGCAAGGGAGACACTCCCTTGTACGGAACGAAGTGACGCAAACCAGCCCGGACACGCAACTGTCCGGGCGATTGGCTCCGCAGGACGCACATACTCCCGTCAGGAGAGTATAGAAGTGCGCCCTTAGCCCCGATGGGACTTTCGGGATATTCTCGGTTTGTCAGCTTTTCTTTCGCTGCCAGACGATTTCATATCCCAACGCATCGGCAAGCTGGACGGCTTCAACATAGCGCAGGGACTCCCGCTGGAGCTTGTTGGACAGGTTGGATACGCTGTCAGACCAGCCATGTTCGTCATGCAGCAGATCGACCACCTCCTGCATGGTCATTCCCTGACGGACGATGTACGACTTGATCTCGTTTCTCAGATTGGATTTCATCAATTTTTACCTCCATAATTTCGTGTAGTGTGGTTTCGTATCGGTGATGCCGGTGTACTTGTCAGTGAAAAAACTGCCATGCCACAAATCCGCTCAGATTTCTGCCTATGATGCCCTATACGTAGCAGCACCCTATCAGCTTCATCGTTCTGGGCGAGGTCATGCGGAACGGTGGGATATACCACATCCCGGTGCAGCGGCTTCACACTTTGGTGAATCACCGGACGGTGCATTGTGTTTGGCTTACAGTGAAAATTTTCATGGATTTCACAAGGATTGATTATAATGTGCCGTTTTTGGCATCCCACCGGCACTCTGTACATAGCAGAATTACGGTATTTTGCTGTGTACATACGTACCGGCGGTGCAGGGCAGGCAGCATTTCGCGGCATGGGCAGACTTGTTCACGATTGGGTGCGCGTCAGCTTTCCGGTACATACGTACATAGCGATTTGCCCCAATTCTCAGATATACGGGGACTGATCAGCGGCTCAATGCCCAGATACCCCCACACTCTGCGCCCGGTGGCGTTCGTGACGGTATTCGTATGCTCCAGATTGTACGTTTTCAGATTCCGCATCAGAAAATCGCTGAACGAGCGCTGCCGGATGGGCGTCAGCCCATTCTCATCACACCAGATTCCGTAAATGGCATACAGCTCCTTGGAGGTGACAGACATATCCGCCTTCAGCCGGATATAGCCGGAGGACTCCATAAAGTCGATGGCATTGTTGGCGTCACGCTTGACGTACTCCCGATTGTTCAGCGTTCGGGGGCTTTCCGTGAATCGGAAGCTGTTTGCCGCAAGCCGCTGCAAGCCCTCAAACGCCCAGAGAAAAATGCCCTCGACCTCTTGCTTCATCTTCTCGGCAATGTCAGGATCGTCCACACGATCAGCAGGCTTCTCTTTTGTGGTCAGGATCAGTTGACGGCGGTAAAAACCGTTGCTGCGGTCGTAGAGAGATTGCAAATCGCCGTTGGAGAACGCCAGCAGGCGGGCGTACATCCACCCCTGATAGCTCTGGACGCTTTTGCGTTCCAGATCCATCTTGCCCTGTGCGGTAACGATGGATTTGACATAGTTGGTCTGCTTCAGCGCCTCCATTTTCATATCGTCATCCACAAGAAGATGAATGTGTTCCAGATCGGCGCGGGCAAACCGGTTGTCGGAGATTTTTGCGATGCTGCCGTCCTTCATATTGCAGCCAAACAGCCGCGCCAGCACGGGACCGATCTGCGATTTTCCTTCGCCGCCCTCGCCCTTGAGGATCATCATGCGCTGCCCCTTGGTGCTGGGAACGAGGCAATAGCCGATGTATTCCTGAAAGGTGGGAATGTCCTCCGGGTAAAGTAGGTCGGAGAGAAAACGCAGCCAGACAACCGGCTCCTCCGCCTGCGGATTGTAAGCAATGGGAAACCGGCTGCGCACGATCTCAGGCCGTCCCGCAAGAAAGCTGCCGTCGATGCGAAGCGTCCCGTTCTGCACATGAATCTCATCCGGCTTCGGCGGGAAGCTCCCTGCATGAGCCGCCAGCTTCATGATCTCCACGATATTGGAAATGGTGCGCGGAATGTTCTTTGCAGCACAGCACTCCAGCTCGGCATAGATTTTCTCTTTCAGCAGCAGCGGGTCTGTCAGCCGTCCATCCGGTGTGAAAAATGCGTTATCCGCATAGATGAGCTTGTTCTTTGACAAAAACTCCCGGCAAAAAGCCGCCTCATTGACATCCTTGCCATCGAACCATGCTGGAAAATTCAGTCCTTCATATTTTTTGCTCACGCAGCATCCCTCCCATTGATTTTTTCCTTGAGTTTGTCCAGCCGACCATCTGTAAGCAGATAACTAACCACTTCGGCACGTTCATAGGAATCACCTGCGCACAGAATATCCAAGTAGTATTCTGTCTGGTCGAGTTTGTGACAGGCTTCCACGAACCGCTTATCCGGTGCTTCTGCTGGTGATTGCGGCGCATACCACGCTTTCCATCTCCGCAGGACACGGGCGTAATCGGATAGAATAGAAAAGCACAGCCGCTCGTTTTCTCTGAGCTGCTGTGCTTCTGTTTGGATGCACTTTGCGTGGAGCGCCGCTGCGCTGGGCGGCTTGTCCGGGGTGAGGTGAAAGTCAGCTGCCAGCTTCTGCGCTGCATCATACAGCGAGAGCCGGAACAGCTTGCTTACAAAATCAATCACATCGCCGTGTTCTCCGCAGGCGAAGCAATAATAGTGGTCGTCTGCCACATACAGGCTGGGATGCCGGTCGTTATGAAACGGGCAGAGCGCCATGCCGTGGTAGTTGACCTCCACGCCGTACCGCTCTGCTGCCTCCCGGCAGCTTACGCCATATTTGACGTTCTGAAAACAATTCATGCGTTATCCTCCGTAAAATAGATTTGAGCGGCGGCTTTCGCACCTCTCTGTCTGCTTTATGTTCGGATTCGTAAAAAACAGGCGGATGGCATGACAAGTTCATTTCAAAAAACATGACAGGTCTTTTCATGTTCATATTTGCATGGTATAATTAAAAAAACGTGACAGGAGGAAACGCGATGGCTGCACCGATCATTGACCACAATCTGCTGACGCTGGACTACTGGCAGGACAGCGTGACCTACGAGGGCAAAACCGTACCTGGCGGCACCATTGGCTGTGAAGCTCTGAACATCCCGGATACGCTGAGGGAAAAGCTGGCACAGGCAAGTATCCCCTTGCAGAAGATCGTCGCGGCAATCAAAGAGAACAATCTGACTGCCGAGTTGCTTCATCCTGCCAAGGGCAGTGTTCTGCATATGATACAGCTTGCGAAGGATACACCGCCGTTTTCCCGTGCCGACGCTGCTTATTACAACGGGCGTGTGGAGCATATCTTCTCGGAGGAAGGGATTCAGAATACCCTTGCCTATGTGCAGGCTGCCGCCGTGGTTGGGCTGCTGGCCACCTTCAACGAACAGTTCAGGCAGGGCGTTGGCATAACGAAGATCATCACCCTTGCGGAGGAGCTTCCCGCCACTATTCGCAACTACAAAAGCGGTATGACGGCGTTTGCAGACGAGCTGCATAAGGGGAAGCGGACTCCGGACGGCTATGCGCAGGTGTTTGGCAGGATATTCTCCGGACAGCCGAAGCTATCGCTGGACGATAAGTCATGGCAGGCATTTTCCAACACAACAATTCAATATGTATCTGCCGTCCGCTCCGCGCAAGACGCGCCGCAGCTCATGCGCCGGATGCACTATATGTCTTTCGTGTCTATGTTCCGCTCCGATCTGTACGAGGGTCTATGCGTCGGACACGCGCCGAGGAAATGCGCGGTCTGTGGGAAATGGTTTCTGACCACTGACGCAAGATACGCCAAATACTGCGACGGTCTGGCTCCCGGAGACAAGCGCGGGCGTACCTGCCGTCAAGTCGGGAATCTCCGTGGCCGGGAGCAGCGGGAGCTTGCCGCAGATCATCCCATCAAGAAAATCTATACGAAGCGGTTCAACACGATCACACAGTATCTTGGGCGCGGCACGCTGGACGAGCAGACCGCCGCCGCAATGAAAGCACTGGCAAAAAGCAAGCTGGAAAAGGCCCTGCAAGACAGCGGCTATGCGCAGGGCGGCTATGCCGCCGAGATGGAGCAGGCGGCTCTGATGGCGGAAGCGAAAGAAACGATGGAGCGGTAATGGAACGCCATAGCGGTGGGAGGTGCAGGCATGGAGGATAACCGTGACAAACTGATACCGGCACAGCTTGCGGGCTGGACATGGGATTTGACCGCCTATGCGGCAAAAGTGCCGTTCTATAATGCCGACGATCTGACCATGCGCGAAGTCCGGAACGTCTTTCAGCTTGACCCGGAACCGCCGCAAATGGAGCTGAACGACTACATACGCGAAGCTGTCCGTCACAAAGACCTTGCATACTTTTCCTTCTTCCTGCACCACTTTGAAAAGCGTCTGAACAGCGTGATTTACCGGTTTCTTACCCGCAATGGCATTGACCGCTACGACCCGGCGCGGTTTCTGGACTACAAGCTGGAAGTTCTGCAAATGCTGCTGTACTGCCTGCCGAAGTTCGAACCGGCGCAGGAGACGGAGTTTCTGAAATATGCAAAACATTATATCCAAAACGGGCTGCTGTTCTGCCGTATGATGGACGAAGCCGGTTCCTTTGCCAGTCTTGCGGAGTACCAACGTGTGCGTCAGATCGGTGCGATCTATAACAATTCAGGCAAGAGACGCACAGAGGTCGTTTCCGAGTTTGCCGCCCAAAGCAGATACAAGGACGAAAGCGTATCCGCGGACGAGCTGCTGACCATTGCCCAGCGCAACCGCAGCATTGTTTCCCTCTACCGCACGGAGCAGGACGAGGACGGCGAAGAAACCGGCGAGGATGTGACGCGCGACGATAGCTGGAACTACGCCGAAATCCTCTGGAACGGAATACAGGCAAAGGCGGTCACGGCAGCATTTGAGCAGCTTTCCTACAAAGAGCAATGGTATCTGGAAAAGCGGAACGCCATCTGCATGACCTGCGGGCGTGTCAGCCCCTTGTCCACGCAGTCCACCTTTGAAGATTTAGCGGTGGATTTTGAAGGAACGACAGCCAGCGGTGCGGAGCGGTTTTACCGGCGCACATTAGACAAACTGCGGCTGAAGCTGCTGGAAAGCGGTGTGATCCATACCGTGACACTGAAACAAACCGATATGCGAAAGACGAACAAAAAAATAGCCGCCGCTGTCTACCTGTATCAGGCAGACAACGACGGCGAATGGGGCGAAATTCGGTTCGATTTTGAAAAC
>CDZT01007765.1_pt1 | contig 19092 bp, 16 predicted proteins | sample 557531 | NCBI WGS metagenome assembly CDZT01 (sample SAMEA3182066, study PRJEB8094) | gut metagenome | biome: human; feature: gut; material: Stool; isolation source: human stools | place: Canada | collected 2013-03-05
GGGGCGGGCGAAGGGCTTGCCGCTGCGGTTGGCAAAGCCGATGGCGTGGGGCACGCCCGAGTCGGGTACACCGGCTACAAAGTCCACCTTGGGCAGCTGGCCCTTCTGGATCTCGTCCCGGGCCATGATCTCGCCGTTGCGGTAGCGCATGACCTCCACGTTCATGCCCTCGTAATTGGAATTGGGGTAGCCGTAATAGGTCCACAGGAAGGCGCAGATCTTCATCTGCTCGCCGGCGGGGGAGAGGGTCTCCCATCCCTCCGGCGTCAGGCGCACGATCTCACGGGGCCCCAGCTCATAAGCGTCCTGATAGCCCAGCTTATGATAGGCGAAGGATTCGAAGGAGACGCAGCAGCCCTCCTCGTTCTGGCCCACCAGTACGGGCAGACGGCCCAGCCGGTCCCGGGCGGCGATGATGGCGTCGGGGGTAAGCACGAGAATGGTGCAGGAGCCGTCGATCGCCTCCTGCGCGTGGCGGATACCGGAGACCAGGTCGCTTTTCTGGTTGATGAGGGCGGCGGTGAGTTCGGTGGAATTGACCTTGCCCGAACTCATGGCCATGAACTGGTGGCCGTGGTCGGAAAAATACGTCTCCACCAGAGTGTCGGCATTGTTGATGATACCCACGGTGGTGATGGCGTACAGCCCCAGGTGGGAGCGCACCAGCAGCGGCTGAGGATCGGTGTCGCTGATGCAGCCGATGCCCGCGCAGCCCCGGAATTCCCCCAGATCCCCTTCAAATTTGGTGCGGAAGGGGGTGTTCTCAATGTTGTGGATCTGCCGCTGAAAGCCGGCCTCGCGGTCGTAAACCGCCATGCCGCCCCGGCGGGTGCCCAGATGGGAGTGATAGTCGGTGCCGAAGAATAGGTCCAGCACGCAGTCGCGCTTGGAGACAGCGCCGAAAAATCCACCCATGGCCTACTCCACGCCGGTCAGGCGGCGCATGACCTCCTCGTAGGCCTCCTCCGCGCCGCCCAGATCCCGGCGGAAGCGGTCCTTGTCCAGCTTCTCATGGGTCTTCTCATCCCACAGGCGGCAGGTGTCGGGGCTGATCTCGTCGGCCAATACGATCTGGCCGTCGGCGGTCCTGCCGAATTCCAGCTTGAAATCCACCAGGTCGATGCCGATCTCCTTCATGAACCCTTTCAGCAGTTCGTTGACGGTAAAGGCGTAGTTCTTGATGAGCGCGATCTCCTCGGCGGTGGCCAGCTTGAGGGCCAGGGCGTGATAGGTGTTGATGAGCGGATCGCCCAGGTCGTCGTTTTTATAGGAAAACTCAATGGTGGGAGCGTCAAATACAATGCCCTCCTCCACGCCGTAGCGCTTGGCGAAGGAGCCGGCCGAGAGGTTGCGGATGATGACCTCCAGCGGCACGATGGAGACTTTCTTCACGGCGGTTTCGCGGTCGCTGAGCTCCTCCACCAGGTGGGTGGGCACACCCTTGGCCTCCAGCCGGCGCATCAGGTTGTTCGTCATGCGGTTGTTGATGGCGCCCTTGCCGGTGATGGTGCCCTTTTTCAGGCCGTTGAAGGCGGTGGCGTCGTCCTTGTAGGAGACGATGACCACGTTGGGGTCCTGGGTGGCGTAGACCTTCTTGGCCTTCCCCTCGTAGAGCTGCTCTTTCTTCTCGTAAGCCATGCTAAAATTCCTCCATCTGAATTTTTTGATCTTTATCCATAACTTCCAGAGCCATATCGGTCTTGAATTGGGAGAGCGTTCCGGACAGGCCGTCGTCGGAGAGCGCCAGCATCTGGGCGGCCAGGATCGCGGCGTTGTCCGCCCCGTCCACGGCCACGCAGGCCACCGGGATGCCCTTGGGCATCTGCACCATGGACAAAAGAGAATCCAGCCCCCCCATCATGGAGGTCTTGATGGGCACGCCGATGACGGGCAGGGTGGTATAGGCGGCCAGGACCCCCGCCAGATGGGCGGCTTTACCGGCGGCGGCTATGATGACGCCGAAGCCCTTCTCCCGTGCGGAAGAGGCGAACTGCTCCGCGGCGGCGGGCGTGCGGTGGGCGGAGATGACGTGTACCTCAAAGGGGACGCCGAACGCCTTCAGACGTTTCATGCAGGCGCGCATGGTATCCAGGTCGCTGTCCGAGCCCATGACGACGGCAACTTTTTTGCTCATACAGATCCTCCAGTCTTAAAATGCCAAACGATTTTTGAGGAAAAGAAAAAATAAATCAGGGTATCCATGATAAGGATACCCTGATGGGTTACCGTTCAAAATTGGACAGGCTGGCACAACGACCGCAGCGGGCCGCAGAGCGCGTCATGTGCACCGCCGCCATCCAAGTACCCCCTCGTCTTCTATCTGCCTACAATATATCGGATTTGCCGGGGGTTTGCAAGGGCGAAAATCGAATTTCGTAGGCTTAGACAACTTCCGGGAGCAAAAAGGGAAGGGGGATTGTAAAGTGTGTGTCAGGCGGAGACAAAGAATGCTTCAGCGCAGCCGCCCGTCGGTGCCCACCACCACGGTGCGCAGAGGGATGTTCCGGCCGCTGCGCGCCACCGCCGTTTCGGCGGCGCGCTGGATGCCGCCGCAGCAGGGAACCTCCATCCGCGCTACCGTGACGCTTTTGACCTCGTTGGCAGCCAGGATGGCGGCCAGCTTTTCGGTGTAATCCCCCTCGTCCAGCTTGGGGCAGCCGATCAGGGTCACCCGTCCGGCAATGAAGTCCCGGTGGAACGCGCCGTAGGCGTAGGCGGTGCAGTCGGCGGCAATCAGCAGGTCGCAGCCGTCAAAATAAGGGGCGTTTACCGGCGCCAGTTTGATCTGTACCGGCCACTGGCGCAGCTGGCTGGGCATTTCGCCGGCGGGGGCGGGGGCGCCGTCCCGGCGCAGGGCGCGGCTCTGACTGCCGGGGCAGCCGCAGGGCGGCACGCCGGCGGACCGGGCCGCCTTGGCCGCCAGCACGGCGGCATGGTCGTAGGCGGGCGCCTCCCGCTCCTCAAACGTAATGGCCCCGGTGGGGCAGGCGGGCAGACAGTCGCCCAGACCGTCGCAGTAATCCTCGCGGGTGAGGCGGGCCTTGCCGCCCACCATCTGGATCGCCCCCTCGTGGCAGGCGGAGGCGCAGGCGCCGCAGCCGTTGCAGAGCTCCGGGTCGATTTTGATGATTTTGCGTTTCATGGGGATTCCTCCTTGCTTTTGTAAGGAGAGTATACTATACTGAGGTCGAGTTGTATGTTGCATCTGCAACGAATGGAGGGAAAAACATGCGCCAGTATCTGCCGGTGCTGCGCCGGGTGCCCCTGTTCGCGGGGCTGGAGGAGGAGCAGCTGATGGAGGCCCTGGAGTGCCTGGCCGCCCGTGTGAAGTGCGCGGCGAAAGCAGCGGCGGTGTTCCGGGCGGGGGAGAAGGCCGCGGCGCTGGGCTGCGTACTGTCCGGCGGGGTGCAGGTGTGCCGGGAGGACGCGTCCGGCGAGCGGATCGTCCTGGCGGGGCTGGAGGCGGGGGAGCTCTTTGGAGAAGCCTACGCCTTTGCGCAGGACAACACTCTGGCGGTGTCGGTCTATGCGCTCGAACCCACCACCGTCCTGCTGGTGCCCGCACGCCGCCTGCTGGAGCCCTGCCAGCGGGCGTGTCCCTTTCATGCCCGGCTGATCCGCAATTTAGTGACGCTGCTGGCGGAAAAGAATCTACAGCTTTCCCGGAATATTCGGTATCTGTCCGCCCGCACCATCCGGGAAAAGCTGACGGCCTATCTGGAGGAGCAGGCGCTCCGCGCCGGACAGGACAGCTTTACCGTTCCCTTTGACCGCCAGGCCCTGGCGGACTACCTGTGCGTGGACCGCAGCGCCCTGTCAAGGGAGCTGGGGCGTATGCGCTCGGAGGGACTGCTGGAGTTCGAACGCAGCCGCTTCACCTTGCATCCCGGGCGATAAAAACGGCCGCACGGTTTCCGTGCGGCCGTTTTTATCGGTGATGTCAGTCCCTGAGATACTGCTTTACCAGTTCCTGCAGCAGCTCGTCCCGATCCAGCTTGCGGATCAGGGCGCGGGCGTTGTTGTAGTTGGTGATATAGGTGGGGTCCTCCGAGAGGATGTATCCCACGATCTGATTGATGGGATTATAGCCCTTTTCCTGCAAAGAGCTGTATACGCAACTCAGGATCTCCTTGATCTCAGGGTCCTTTTCGTTTTGAATGCTGAATTTCCGGGTGTAATCCATCTCCACGCGGCACACCTCCTCGTTTGTTTCTGGTCCCATTGTAGCTGAATTCAGAGCGGCTGTAAAGGGAAAACCGTGAAATTTTATGAAGAATTAAGCTTTCACCAGCCCAGACGGATGCGCCCCTCGGGGCAGCGCGCGGCGCACAATCCGCAGCCGCGGCAGAGCCGCGGGTCAAGGACCCAGCCCTCCGGACGGCGGGAGAGCGCTCCGTAGATGCACCCGGCGCTGCACAGGCCGCATTCTGTGACGGGACAGGGCGTCTCCAGATGGGCGGTCAGGGGCTGTGGGTCGATGTCCTCAAAGGGCGTCAGGCTGGGCAGGGCCGCCCCCCGCAGCTGCTCCGGCGAAGCGATGCCGTGGGCGTCCATCCAAGCCGTCAGCTCCCTTACGATACGGGTGATGGCGGGATACCCCTCCAGCTGGAGGACGGTGCCTACCTGGACGGCCTGAGCGCCCAGCATCAAAAATTCCAATACCTGCTCGCCGGTCTCGATCCCCCCAACGCTGCACAGCGGAAGCGGGGAGTACTGCTTCAGGATGGCGGCTGCGGCCAGGGCCACCGGGCGGATGGAGGGGCCGCTGTAGCCGCCGTAAGTAGGCATACGGGGACGGCGGGCGTCCAGGTCCACGCCCTGAATGCCCCGAAGGGCGTCAATGGCGCTCACTCCGGCGGCGCCCGCCTCCCGGATGGCCTGAAGAAAGGCGGGAGAGGAGGCGGCTTCGTAGGAGAGCTTGACCATGACGGGCACGTCCACCGCCAGGGCCGCCGCCCGGACGAACTCCCGCACCTGGTCGGGATCGCTGCTCCGGGCCGGGGTACGGGTACCGATGGGGGCGGATATGCTGATCTCCACGGCATGGGCGCCCATGCGCTCCATCCGGGCGGCCAGATAGGCCAGCTCGGACGGGGAGGTGGCCCAGATGCTGGCGATGAGGCGGCACTGGCCCAGCCGCACTTGCTCCAGCTCCCCCTCCCACTGTTCCAGATGCAGGTCGGAATAGAGCTTGGTGTTGAACAGCCGGCCCCGGTCGTAGTAGAGCCGGGGGCGCAGGACCGGATTGGCCTCCAGGGTGATGGTCTCGGTAACCACCGCCGCCGCCCCGGCGTCCACGCAGCGCTGGATGGAAGCGCCGTCCCGGGCCCAGGGCCCGGCAGCCACGATGACGGGATGCTTGAGCGAAAGTCCCATGAATTCTACGGAACATGACATGCCATACCCCTCCTTTATTCGTCGAAAAGCTCCGAGATGTGGGCACGGTTGCCGCAGGAACGGCGGATCTTCAGTTTTGGCTGAAGGATGATCTCCTGGGGGACCCCGGCGGAGAACTCCTCATTTTCCAGCAGATCAAAGAGCATCCGGGCGGCCACCATGCCCAGCCGGCGGGCGGGCTGCTCCAGGCTGGTGAGGGCCGGGGTGACGATGGTGCACAGCGGGGAGTCGGTCAGACAGGCCAGACCCAGCTCTTCCGGAATGGACACGCCGCGGTCCCGGGCGGCCTTCAGCACGCCGAAGGCAAGCTCGTCGCTGTCACAGAGCAGGGCGTCCGGCGGAGGACCGCTCTGGAGCAGGCGTTCCGCCGCTACAAAGCCGCCCTGTATGCTGTTCTCCGTCAGGAGGACCCTGCCGTCTGCCCCGCCGCCCCACTCCAGCACGGCTCTGCGGCATCCGGCGGCCACCTGCCGCAGGTCCTCCGGATCGCTCCGGTCCAGCAGGAACACCAGGCGGCGGTGCCCTAGGGAGAGCAGGTGGCGGGTCATGCGGAAGGCACCCTCCTCACAGTTGATGTAGCAGCAGTTTTCCGTCAGGGCGTCCCGGGGGCGCCCGATGCTTACGCATGGAATGCCGGCGCTGTGCAGGCCGGAGAGATCGGCCAGGGGCGCGCAGAGCAGCACGCCGTCGGCCTTCCGGTCCTGTACCATGCGCAGGCCGTCGGCCTCTGCCGCGGCCGAGCCGTGGGTTTTGCACAGGAAGGTGGCGTAGCCCTTTTTCAGGGCCACCGTCTCCACGCCGGCGAACAGGTCCCGGTCGGTGCCGCGCTCGATATTGGATACCAGCAAAGCGATGGTGCGGGTCTTGCCCAGGTTCAGCCCCCGGGCAAACCAGTTGGGGGTATAGTGGAGGGCCTCCATCACGGATAAGACACGGGTCTTGGTCTCCGGCTGGACCAGCTCCGGATGGTTGAGTACCCGGGAGACCGTAGCCACCGAAACGCCCGCCTGCCGGGCTACCTCCTTGATATTCACAACCTGCCGCCTCCCCTGTCTTAGGATATTCGTCCGTTTCCGCTGGTATTCCGCAAAACGCTCCGCGTTTGCGGAAGCGCACCGCCCGCCCGCCGCAGGGCGGTGCGGTATGCTCAGGGCCGCTGTGCGGCCATAATACCACAAAAACGAGGAAAAAGCAATGCAGGGAATGTAAGTGGTTTCAGGAAAGAGCGGAACCAAGGGGGATTTGGAAAAAATCCATAAAAAGAAAGAAAAAAGATTGGAAAAGAAATGCTGGACGGCGGGAAAGAAGTGTGATATAGTTTGCTTGGATGAAACTGGTTTCATAAAGCGAAAAGAGGAGGTAGTATGATGGCGCAGCAACCGAACACCACAAAACGGGGCGCGGACGACGATTATTCGTTGGAGGCGGTCCCGACCACAGCGCGCAAAGGCTTTTGGAGCATGTTCGTGGTCATGATGGGCTTCACCTTCTTCTCCGCCAGCATGAGCGTGGGCGCCAAGCTGGGGAACGGCCTGGACTTTCCGGGCTTCGTCTGGGCGGTGATCATCGGAGGCATCATCCTGGGGGCCTATACCGGGGGCCTGGCCTATATCGGCTGCGACACCGGTCTGACGCTGGATCTGCTGGCCCAGCGCTCCTTCGGCACCAGCGGCTCCAAACTGGCGTCGGTGCTGATTTCCTTCACCCAGATCGGCTGGTTCGGCGTGGGCGTGGCCATGTTTGCCATCCCGGCCGCCGAGCTGCTGGGGATCAGCCCCTTTATCCTGGTGCTCATCGCCGGGCTGTGTATGACGGCGTCGGCCTATTTCGGCATCAAGGCCCTCACCATTGTCAGCGCCATTTCGGTGCCGCTGATCGCGGTGCTGGGCGTCTACTCCATGGTGCTCTCCGGAATCGAGGGCGGCGGCCTGACCGCCATCTTTGCGAAATCGGCGGGCAGCCTGTCCATCCTGGGGGGCGTGGGTCTGGTCATCGGCTCCTTTGTCAGCGGCGGAACCGCCACCCCCAACTTCGTCCGCTTTGCCAAAAACAACGCTGTGGCGGTCTCCACTACGGTCATCGCCTTCTTCCTGGGCAACTCGCTCATGTTCGCCTTCGGCGCGGTGGGCGGCGCCTTTACCGGGAAGGACGACATTTTCTATGTCATGATCGCCCAGGGGCTGGCCATCCCCGCGCTTATCGTGCTGGGGGCCAATATCTGGACCACCAACAACAACGCCCTGTATACCGGCGGCCTGGGCCTGACCAATATCACCGGTCTGCGGCAAAAGCCCATGGTGCTGGTATCCGGCATCATCGGGACGCTGGCGGCCATCTGGCTGTACAACAACTTTGTGGGCTGGCTGAGCTTCCTCAACGCCACCCTGCCTCCGGTGGGCGCCATCGTCATGCTGGATTTCGTGATGCACCGGCCGTCCTATCGGGAGGGGGCCGCTCCGGCCCATAAAGTGCACTGGGGCTCCATCGCGGGCGTGATCGTGGGGGCGGCCGTGGGCAACTTCGTGCCTGTGGGCATCGCCTCCATCAACGCCATGATCGCGGCCTGCGTCTGCTACCTGCTGGCAGACCGGCTGTTCTACGCCAAGCAGCAGGGATAATTGGGACAGAAAGGCGGTATGCAGTTATGCTGATCCAAAATGTGTTCGTAGAAAACGCCGCGCAGGCCACCGATATCCGCATCACCGACGGGAAGTTTGAGCGCCTGGAGCCGGGGCTGACGCCTCTGCCGGGCGAGGAGGTCATCGACGGCTCCGGCTGTCTGGCCCTGCCCCCCTTTATCGAATCCCACGTCCACCTGGACACCTGCCTGACCGCGGGGGACCCGGTGTGGAACCAATCCGGCACCCTGTTTGAGGGCATCCAGTGCTGGAGCCTGCGCAAGGAGAAGCTCACCCGCGCGGATGTGCGGGAGCGGGTTCACCGGGCGGTACGGATGCAGGCCCAGAACGGCGTGCAGTTCGTGCGTACCCACGTGGACGTGACCGACCCCAAGCTCACCGCCATGGAAGCGCTGCTGGAGCTTCGGGAAGAGCTGCGGGACACCATCGACATCCAGGTGGTGGCTTTCCCCCAGGAGGGCATCGACTCCTTCCCCAACGGCCGCCAGCTCATGGAGGACGCGGTGAAGATGGGGGCCGACGCGGTGGGGGCCATCCCCCATTTCGAATTCACCCGGGAGTATGCGGTGGATTCCCTCAACTTTGCCGTAAAACTGGCGGAAAAGTACGATAAGCTGGTGGACGTCCACTGCGACGAGATCGACGACGAGCAGAGCCGCGGTCTGGAGGTGCTGGCGGCCCGGGCCTACGAATCCGGCCTGAAGGACCGTGTGACCGCCAGCCATACCACGGCGATGCACTCCTATAACAACGCCTACGTCACCAAGCTGATGCGCCTGCTGAAGATGAGCGAGATCAACTTCGTCTCCAACCCCCTGGTAAACACCCATCTTCAGGGACGCATGGATACTTATCCCAAGCGCCGGGGCATCACCCGGGTCAAGGAACTGCTGGCGGCCGGGATCAACGTCTCCTTCGGCCACGACGATATCTTTGACCCCTGGTACCCCCTGGGCACCGGCAACATGCGGGATGTGGTCTTCATGGGCCTGCACGTGTGCCAGATGATGGGCTATCAGGAGATCATGGACTCCTACAAGCTCATCTCCACCAATGCCGCCAGGACGCTCCACCTGGGGGATTCCTATGGAATCCGGGAGGGCAATCCCGCAAGCTTCCTTCTGTTGGGCGCCGATAATTTCTACAACGCGCTGAATGAGAAGAGCGAGGTGCTCTACTCCTTCAAGGCGGGCCGCCTCATTGCCAAAGCGACCCCCGCCGCGCGGGAAGTACTGTTCTGAGCAACGCGACAGACCGCCCGCTGCAGCCAGGCTGCAGCGGGCGGTCTTGTCCTGTTGGCGGCGGTTCAGCGCAGCACCGCGCCCAGCTCGCGCTCCAGAAGCGTCAGCACGCTGCGCACGTCCTCATCCGCCTCTTCGGCGGTGAGGCTGCGCTCGTCCGAGCGCAGGGTCAGGTTGAAGGCCACGCTCTTTTTCCCGGCGGGAATGGGCGCGCCGGTGTAGATGTCGAAGAGCTCCACTTCCTTCAACAGGCCCCGGGCGCCCCGGTTGATGCACTCCTCCAGCTGCGCTACGGTAATCTCCTGAGCGCACACCACGGCGATGTCCCGGGTGACGGAGGGGAAGCGGGGCAGCGGTTCGTATCGGGCCTCGCCGGCGCGCTGGGCGAGCAGGTCCATAAAGTCCAGCTGGGCGGCGAACACGTCGCAGTCCATCCCGTAGTTTTGACAGGTGAGGGGGTGCAGCTGGCCCAGCACACCCAGGAAGACGCCGCCCGCGCGCACTTCGGCGCAGCGGCCGGGATGGAAGGCGGGGATATCGCTCCGGGCGGCAAAGCGCACGTTCTTCACATTCAGGGCGCACAGCGTCTGCTCCACCACGCCCTTGAGGGCGAAGAAGTCCATTCCCGCGCCATAGGCGCCCAGGGAGAGCATGGGACGCTCGTCGGCCAGATCCCGGCCCGCCACCGGCTTATAGACGGTAGCGATCTCATAGAGTTTGGCGGCCTTATTCCGGTAGCTGTAGTTGCGGGCCAGGGTCTCCAGCATGGAGGGCAGGGCGGTGGTGCGCATGACGGAGGTATCCTCCCCCAAGGGGTTGAGGATAGTCACGCAGTTGCGCTTGTCCGAGTCTGCCGGCAGGCGGATCTTATCGTAATAGGAGGGGGAGATGAAGGAATAGGTGATGATCTCGCTGTACCCCATGCCCCGCAGCAGGCTGCCAGTCCTCCGCTCGGCCTGCTGCTTGCCGGTAAAGCCGCCCTGGGTGGTCTCGCCCCGCATGAGGGTGACGGGGATCTTGTCGTACCCGTGGAGCCGGGCCACCTCCTCGGCGATATCGGAGTAGTGCTCCACATCGGAGCGCCAGGAGGGGACGATGATGGTGTCGCCGTCCAGCGTGAAGTCCAGGCGCCGGAGCATGGCGCGCATCGCATCCTCCGAAATGTCGGTGCCCAGAAGGGCGTTGATCTTCCCCGGTTCCAGCCGGACGGTGCGGGGAGCCTGGTCGGAGGCGATCACGTCGATGACGCCGTCGACCACTTCGCCGCAGCCCAGCAGCTCCACCAGTTCGCAGGCCCGCTGGACGCCCTTGTAGGTGTTCATGGGGTCCAGGCCCTTTTCGTACCGGGCGGAGGCGTCGGTGCGCATGCCCAGCGCGGTGGCGGTGCGGCGGATGGACACGCCGTTGAAGTTGGCCGACTCAAAGACCACCATGGCGGTGTCGCCCACGATCTCGGAGTTGGCGCCGCCCATGACGCCCGCTACGCCCACGGGCTTGTGCTCGTCGCAGATGCACAGCATGTTGGGCGTCAGCCTGCGGTCATTGCCGTCCAGCGTCTGGATGACCTCGCCTTCCCGGGCGGTACGCACCACGATCCTGCCGCCCTCCACACAGGAGAAGTCGAAGGCGTGCATGGGCTGGCCGTACTCCAGCATGACGTAGTTGGTGATGTCCACGATGTTGTTGATGGGGCGCACGCCGCTGGCACGCAGCCGCTCCCGCATCCACAGGGGAGAGGGGGCGATCGTTACGTTGCGCACCATGCGGGCCGTATAGCGGGGGCAGAGCTCCGGGTTCTCGATCTCTACATCCAGCAGCTCGGCCACGCTGGTGCCGTCCGTTCCCTTCACCTCGGGGGTGTGGAGCTTGAGGGGGCGGTCAAAGGTGGCGGCGGTCTCCCGGGCCAGACCGATGACGCTCAGGCAGTCGGGACGGTTGGGGGTGATCTCGAACGCTACGATGTGGTCGTCCAGTCCCAGCAGGGCGGGCACGTCGTCGCCGGGCCTGGGGTGTTTGGCCGCCAGGTCCGGATCGCTCGTAAGGATAAAAATGCCGTCCGCTACGCTGTAAGGCCAGTCATGGTCGGTCATGCCCAGCTCCTTGTAGGAGCAGAGCATGCCGTTGGACTCCACGCCGCGGAGCGTGCCGGCGGTGATGTGCACCCCGCCGGGCAGCCAGGAGTCGTGCAGGGCGACGGGGACCAGGTCGCCCACGTTCACGTTCTGCGCGCCGGTGACGATCTGGAGGGGGGCCCCCCGGCCCGCGTCCACCTGGCAGGTCCACATATGGTCGGAATCGGGGTGGCGCTCCATGGCGAGCACCCTGCCCACCACAACGTTGCGGATCTCCGTGCCTTCCACGGTGACCCCCTCCACCTTGGAGCCGGAGAGCGTCATGGCGTCGCAGTATTCTTTATCGTCGGCGGGGGAGTCTACGAACTCCGCCAGCCATTTTCTTGAAAGATCCATCTGTTATTTCGTCCTTTCCGCATTCCGGCGGGCGCGCGCGGCGCCTGCTGCGAAATGCGCTGTATGTGATTGCGCGTCCGGCTGTTTTGGCTCAGAACTGGCTGAGAAAGCGCATATCGTTTTCAAAAATAAGACGCAGGTCGGTGATGCCGAAGCGGCGCATGGCCATACGCTCCACGCCGATGCCGAACGCGAAGCCGGAATACACGTCGGTGTCGATGCCGACGCCCTGAAGCACTTTGGGGTGGACCATGCCGGCGCCCAGCAGTTCGATCCAGCCCTCGCCCTTGCACACCCGGCAGCCTGCGCCGCCGCAGGCGTGGCACTGCACGTCCACCTCGCAGGAGGGCTCGGTGAAGGGGAAATGGTGGGGGCGGAAACGGGTCTTGGTGCCCTTGCCGTACAGGGCCTCCACGAAGGCGTTCAAAGTGCCCTTCAGGTCGGCCATGGTGATGCCCTTGTCCACCACAAGCCCTTCGACCTGATGGAACATGGGGGAATGGGTGGCGTCTACCTCGTCCTTGCGGTACACCCGCCCGGGAGCGATGATGCGGATGGGGGGCGCCATCTTCTCCATGGTGCGCACCTGCATGGGAGAGGTCTGGGTGCGCAGCAGCAGGGAGGAGTCTTCCTTGATATAAAAGGTATCGCCCCATTCCCGCGCGGGATGGCCCTCCTCCGTGTTCAGTTTGGTGAAGTTATACTCGGCCAGCTCCACCTCAGGGCCCTCGGCGACTTGAAAGCCCATACCCACGAAGATATCCTTCAGCTCATCCAGGGCGATGGACATGGGGTGCTTGTGCCCCAGTTCCGGACGCTTGCCGGGGATGGTCACGTCCAGCGCTTCGGCTTCCAGCTTGGCGTTGAGCGCAGCCTCCGCGATGGCCTGCTGGCGGCGGGCCAGGGCATCCGTCAGGGCCTCGCGCACCTCGTTGGCCAGCTGGCCCATGATGGGGCGCTCCTCGGCGGAGAGCCTGCCCATCTGCTTCAAGACGGCGGTCAGCTCGCCCTTTTTCCCCAGGTACTTGACCCGCAGGGCCTCCAGGTCCTGGGCGGCCTTCGTCTGCTCCAGCGCGGAGAGGGCCTCCCGGCGTATGGTTTCCAGTGTTTCCTTCATATCTGCAACTCCTTTTGCCGTATTGACACAGCTTCCGTGGCGGGAGGGCGGGCTTCTGTGCAGCAAAAAAGCCTTTCCCCCCAACTGATTTGGGACGAAAGGCAAACCTTCCGCGGTACCACCCGCATTCCCGCGCCTTGGGGCGCGGGCACTCAAGACCCGATAACGGCGGGCGGGCCGTCCCTGTCTCCAGGGCCGCTCCGGGGCGAACCAAGCGACACGCTCCGGGGCGGCTCTCAGCCGGTGACCGCCCCTCTCTGGCAAGCGCAAACTCGCTATTTTCCCCTTCTTCACATGTGACCTTATATATATCACAAAAAAAAGAAAATGGCAAGATGAAATTGACGCGGGCCGGCCGCCGGCCTATAATGGACGGTACGGCAAAGCGGAACGGGAGAAGCGCGCGCAGAGGAAAAGACGGCTTGCGCCGGGGCGCCGTTCCCCTTTTGCGCGTGGCCGGAGGCGACCCGCAGCCTGCAGGGACATGCCGTGGAACAACGAGAAAAGCGAGCTGATGATGTGAAGCGGGACCGGAGAGAACTGCTGCTCTATGAGCCGAATCTGTATCGAGCGTTTTTGATCCTGGCGCTGCCGGTATTTGGGGCTAATTTTATGAAGGCCTTCAACGAGCTGGTAGACACTTTTTTTATCGGGCAGATCGCAAATTCGGTGGCGGCCCAGGCGGGGGTGTCCATCTCATGGCCGCTGCTGAATATCTTCGCCTCGTTCCAGGTGGGCTTCGGCGTAGCGGGAGTGGCCGTGATCAGCCAGCTGCTGGGCGCGGAAAAGCGGGAGCAGGCCCGGGAGAACGCCGGGGTGCTGCTGGTGGTGGCGGTGCTGTTCGGCGCGGCGCTCAATGTCCTGCTGTATTGGGCGGCCCCGGCGGTGATGGGCCTGATGGGGGCGCAGGGGGACGTGCTGTCCTGTGCGGTGGCTTATCTGCGGGTACGCTCCTTTGAACTGGTGTTTACCTTCCTTTTTTATGCCTTTCAGGCCGTCCGCCAGGCCCAGGGGGACACCGTGACCCCGGTGCTGCTGTCGGTGTCCGCCGTGGCGCTCAATATCCTGCTTACCGGCGTGTTCGTACAGGGATTGGGGCTGGGGGTATTCGGCGCGGGCCTGGCCACGGTGCTGGGCAATGCGGCAGCAGCTCCGGTGTGCCTGATCCTGCTGTTTCGGCCCGGGCAGTCCCTGTTCCTCACCAGGGCGCAGCTGCGCGTGCGTCCCGCAGTGCTGGCCCGGCTGTGCCGGGTGGCCGCGCCCGCGGCCGCCAGCCAGGCGCTCAGCTCTCTGGGGTTTTTGGTGCTGCAGACCGTCATCCTCAGCTACGGGGATCATGTGGCCGCAGCGTTCAGCATCGGGAACAAAATTTCCAATATCCTGCTGATGCCCGTGCTGGCGCTTGGCTCGGTGCTGGCGGCCTACGTGGGGCAGAACATCGGCGCGGGCCAGGGCGGGCGGGCCCGGCGGGCCTATGTGGTCAGCCGGAACCTGGGCCTTCTCATCGCCGTTGCGGGCAGCCTGCTGCTGATGCCCTTCCGGGCCGGCATGGTACAGCTGCTGAGCAACGACGCCGCCACGCAGGCCGCCGCGCTGGAGTATATGTTCTGGGTGCTGCTCACCCAGCCGCTGATGGCGCTGTTTCAGAACTATCTGGGGGTATTCAACGGCTCGGGGAACACCCACTGTGCTTTTATCCTTTCGACCTGCCGCCTCTGGGCCATCCGGCTGCCCTTGATCATGCTGTTCCGGCACGCTACCTCCATTGGAGCGGCAGGCGTTTGGTATGCCATGAATATCAGTAATTTCCTGATCCTGATCGTAGGAGCCCTGCTGTTCCGGCGGGTGGATTTTACGCCCTGCCGGGCGGCGGCGGAGAAAGAGCCGGACAAAACGTGAGGCCCGCCCCAAAGGGGCGGGGCCTTTGGAACAAGCGGAAGGAGTAGAAACGCATATGAGGATCGCATCGGCGCAGCAGATGCGCCAGCTGGACCAGACGGCCATCCGGGAGCGGGGCATTCCCTCTGACCAGCTGATGGAGCGGGCGGCCGCCGCGCTGGCGGAGACGGCCATGGACTTGGCCGGAACGGCGGGCAGCGGCCCCTTCCGGGCGGTGTGCTTCTGCGGCGGCGGCAACAATGGAGGGGACGGCGTGGCCTGCGCCCGCCTGCTGCTGGAGGCGGGATATGAGGTGCGCTGTATCCTGGTGGGCTCCCGGGAGAAGCTTACGGCGGATACCCGGACGATGGAGGCGCGTTTGGCGGCGGCCGGCGGTCGTTTGGAGTGCTTTGCTCCGGACGACGCGGAGTTTGCCGCCTGGTGCCTGGAGGCCCGCGTGATGGTGGACGCCCTCTTCGGCATCGGGCTGAACACGCCGCTGCGGGGCGATGCGCTGACCGCCGTGCATATGATGAACACCAGTGCGATCCCGGTGGTCTCCGCCGATCTGCCCAGCGGAGTGGAGGCGGATACGGGCCGGGTGCTGGGCGCGGCGGTGCAGGCGGCGGCCACCGTCACCTTCACGCTGCCCAAGGCGGGGCACTTTGTGGGCAAGGGCGGGGTGTGTACCGGCAAACTGGTGGTGGCGGACATCGGCATACCGCGGGAGCTGGTGGATGCGCTGGAATGTCCCATCCGGACGGTGGAGGCCGCCGATGTGATCCTGCCCCGCCGGGCCAGGGACGCCCACAAGGGGGATTTCGGCAAGGTCTATCTGCTGGGCGGCAGCGTGGGCTATACGGGCGCGCCGGTTTTGGCGGCCCAGGCCGCCGTGCGCACCGGCGCCGGGCTGGTCACCGTGGGGGTGCCCGCCCCGGTGTGGCCCATTGCCGCCGCCAAGCTGGACGAGGCGATGCCTCACCCGCTTCCCGCGGACAAGGAGGGGCGGCTCTCCCTGGAAGCGGGCGCTCTGGCGCTGGAAAAGCTCTGCAGCTGCGGCGTATGCCTCATCGGGCCGGGGCTTGGGCGGGGAAACGGTACGTATGCCGTGGTGCGCCAGCTGCTGCGGGAAGCCCGTCTGCCCGTCGTATTGGACGCCGACGGCATAAACGCGCTGGAGGGGCATATAGATGTGTTGGATGCCCGGCAGGGGCTGTTTACCGTCCTGACCCCCCACGACGGGGAGTTCGCCCGGCTGGGCGGAGATCTGAGCGGCGGCGACCGGCTGGGAGCGGCCCTGGACTTCGCCCGCAGGCACGGCTGCTGTCTGGTGCTGAAGGGGCACTGTACCATCACCGCCTTCCCCGACGGGAGCGCCTTCCTCAATACCACCGGAAATCCCGGTATGGCAAAAGGTGGAAGCGGAGACGTGCTGGGCGGGATGATTCTCGCTCTTCTGGGCCAGGGCCTGAGCGCCCGGCAGGCGGTGCCCATGGCGGTGTGGCTCCACGGCGCCGCGGGAGACCGCTGCGCGGAAGCGGCGGGGGAGTACGGTATGACGCCCGGCGACCTGATCCGTGCACTGCCCGGCGTATTGAACGAACATGTAAATTAGGAGGGACTCAAGTGCGCCGTCGCTGGATGTGCGTACCAATGATGCTCCTGGCGCTTGTACTGTCCGCCTGCGGCGGGACGGGGGCGGGCAGCCGGGCCGAACAGCTTGCGCTGGACATGCGGGGGGCGTACCTGGCCATGACGGCCTGCACCGCCTCTATGGAGGTCACGGCCGACTATGGAAGCCGCGTATACGATTACGGGATCGACGTGTCCTGGGAAAAGGAGGGGGACACGGTCCTGACGGTGACCGCGCCGGAGAACATTGCCGGCGTCACCGCCCGGCTGCGCCGGGACGCCGCGGCGCTGGAGTACGACGGCATCCGGGTGGAGACCGGAGCGCTGAACCAGCAGGGCATGAGCCCCGTGGACGCAGTGCCGGTGCTGTTGGACTGTGCCCGGGAAGGATTCATTGCCGAATGCGGCCTGGAGACGGAAGACGAGACGCAGCTGCTGCACATCATCTGCCGGGACCCGGAAGGGACGGCCGGGACGGGGCAGGAGTGCTCCCTGTGGTTTGAGGCGGACACCTTCGCCCTGCTGCGGGGGGAGATCGCGCAGGACGGCTTCACCGTGATCCGCTGTACGTTTACGAAATTTGAGCGTACCGGCGCTGGATAAGCCGTTTCGGCAGACAATACCAAAAGCCCGCGCCGGTACCGGCGCGGGCTTTTGGCCAGGCTGTTGAAAAACCCTCTTGGAGAAGAGCCTCGCAGAGTTCCGTCGTCCGCAGACGACGGAAGGAAAGGAAACTCCGTCATTTCCGGCGACATGCGCGTCGGAAATGACACCTCTCATGACGGACAGGGCGACTTTTCTGCAAGAATCGAGCCCTGTCCGTCATGCATCCCTCTGTCGAAAAAGGCCAAAGGCCTTTTTCGACAGGCTGACCAAAAGCCCGCGCCGGTACCGGCGCGGGCTTTTGGCATATGTAGAAGGTAAAGTGGAGAGCAGGTTTGGGAGGGCCGGGCAGCCCATGGCGGGGCGGGCCGCCCGGCGACATTTAGTTAGCCGTAACTAACTTCTTGGGATGGATGAAGTGTACCATAACACGTGCGGTCTGTCAAGCAAAAACGGGAAAAATTTTTAGGGAAATAAAGATTGACAGTGCCGCGAAACTATGATACCATAAAAAAGGTTAGTATATACTAACTCTTGCGTTGGAAGCACCCATGTCGGGGTGCGTTTTTAAAAACCGGAAGTTAGCTGGTACTAATATATGGGGGTGAGCGTTTGGAACGGGAGGCCTTTGAACGGGCATTGGCCTATCATTGTGCCCCGGCGCTGGTCGGGCTGCGCTGCGCCTGCGTGATCTCCCTGTCGTCGGCGGACTATCCTGCGCTGCCCCGTGTGGCCGGCCGGTATACGCGTCTGCTGGAACGGCGGGGCGTGCGTATCGAGGTGCTCTGCCGCTGTGAAAGCCGCTGGCTGCTGCTGGTATACCGGCCGGAGCTGCTGGAGGCGCATTTGCAGGGGCGGGAGGCGGTTTCCCTGCTGCAACGGCGGGGCTATCCAACGGGGGCGGGCCTTGCCGCCCTGCTGCGGCACCTGCGGCGGCGTTTGCTCTGGCGGGAGGGCTTCCCCCACGAGATCGGCCTATTCCTGGGCTATCCGCCGGAGGATGTGCAGGGCTTTTTGGCAGATCCGGGGGGCGGCCGGTGTAAGCTGTGCGGGCACTGGAAGGTCTACCATGACGTGGAGGGCGCCCGGCGGCAGTTCGCCCGGTTCGACCGCAGCCGGGAGGCGCTGTGCAGCCGCCTGCGGGCGGGGATGACGCTTTCGCAGCTATTCGGCGTCCGGGAGACGCCGGCGGCGTGAAACTAAACAGACGATCCATGGAGGTACGGATGATGAGCAAGACAGCAGTGATTTACTGGTCCGGGACGGGCAATACCGAGGCCATGGCCAAGGCGGTGGCGGAGGGGGCGGGCGCGCGCCTGTTCACCGTGTCCGAGATCAGCGCCGGCGAGGCCGCCGGCTACGACCGCCTGGCGTTGGGCTGCCCCGCCATGGGGGCGGAGGTGCTGGAGGAGGGCGAGTTCGAGCCTTTCTTCACCGCGCTGGAGGGAAGGCTCTCCGGGAAGAAGCTCGCCCTGTTCGGCTCTTACGGCTGGGGCGACGGGCAATGGATGCGGGACTGGTACGAACGGGCGGAAGGCGCCGGCGCCGATCTGTGCGGCGACGAAGGGCTGATCCTCAACGAAACGCCGGACGCGGCTGGCCTGGAGGCCTGTAAGGCCCTGGGCGCGGAGCTTGCAGCGGGCTGAACGGTTAAACCGAAAACGAAAGAGCGCGGGGACGGCGTTTGCCGTCTCCGCGCTCTTGCTTTGGTAGTACCGCAGGCAACCCCCGGCTAAGCCGGGGGTAAAAAAGTAGCTTATAGCGAGGAGAAAAGTAGAAAAGAAAAAGGCTCCCTGTTAAAGTAAAAGTGGTTTGCCGACCACACAACTACGATAACAGGGAGGTCTTCATCGTGAAAGACAAAGACATAAGCAGTTTAGAGCATACGAGTTGGAGATGTCAATATCATATTGTGTTTGCACCGAAATATCGGAGGATGGAGATATATGGGCGGATCAGACAGGATATAGGGGTAATTTTGCGAAAGTTATGCCAGCAAAAAGGAGTAGAAATCATAGAAGCAAAAGCTTGTCCGGACCATATTCATATGCTTGTAAGTATCCCGCCGAAGTATGGTGTATCTCAGATTATGGGGTATCTGAAAGGAAAGAGCAGTC
>CDZT01044258.1_pt1 | contig 18674 bp, 33 predicted proteins | sample 557531 | NCBI WGS metagenome assembly CDZT01 (sample SAMEA3182066, study PRJEB8094) | gut metagenome | biome: human; feature: gut; material: Stool; isolation source: human stools | place: Canada | collected 2013-03-05
AAAGTGTATGAATTTCATGCATAATTCAACATTATTAACCTTTGAGGGCTATTATACGATTTACTAAATCGATATTTCCTAAGGCAGTATTTCGTAAGGCGGAGAATCGTAAGGCAAAATTCAGTTTAAAGTAAAATCCCCATATCTTCGCAAATTCTGAGAGTGAATTAAAAGTTTATAGTCCGAACACAGCCAAATGTTCTGGTGTTTCATTTGGACTTTCTTTTATTGTACCGATTATAAGCTCTACGTCTTCTAATTCTATAAACCCTAAATATTTCCATGTACTGAACTTGTCGGCACTTGCACTTTTTAATTTTGAACAATCCACAAAAGAATCATATTCAAGAAAAGAATATTTTGAACATTTTATAGGCATCTGCCAATCTCTAACAGATTGTGGAACATGCTGATTGATATTGGAATTTATGATTACTCCACCATATATGTTGCCGTCAGAATCAAATCCAAGTACGATAAAGAACTTGTGACGTGAAATATCTCCTTTCTTTGGGATTATGCCATTTTTCTGATTCATTTCAATACGAAAGACATTGCCCACTTTAATTGTGTTTCGGGTAATGTCTTTCATTGAATCTTCATCTAATAAATCAGATAGTTTTGTCATGACAATGCGTCTTCCAATTCTATTTGTTCCTTTATATATTCAAGTGTAGCCTCATCAGCACCTGAAGCCTTAGCCATACTGATAGAAGATATTGCTTTTGATCCTGTCTGATTGTATGCTTCATACCACGCACTGTCATGCGACTTATTTTTTAATTGGCTAAAAGTAAGATGAGCGTTTTCCTCTATCGAAGCGTTTAATGCTTCTATTTCAGATTGGGAAATATAATTCATATTTACTTCCGCCTTTGGTAACAGGACATTTGGCGCATCTTTACCGGCAAACTGGACATTGTCTGAGAAGAGTTTTAGCAAATCGGTGTTCGGAATATCGCCTCCTTTTACAACGTCATATAAATATGTGGGTACAGGTCCATAGTCAAGGGCGTAGAAACTATCCGATGTGATACGTGCTCCCCATTTTTCTAAATGCTTCAATTCTGCAAAATACAAAATCTTGAACAAATGGTAATAGTCAATACCACCTGTTTTTTGTAACACATATAGTGCTATTTGGATTAATTTTATTTGTTCGTATTTTGTCATTTTGAATGTTTATATGTTGCAAATGTATTTTATAAACGACATATATACAAGCATAAATAGGTGAAAAGTATGTTTTTAACATATTAAACGGATAAATTGGTGAAAGATGTTTCCCCAAAAGTTGTAGTAGAAAAGGTGAAAAGAAAGCGATGAAAAATTAATCTCACCGCTTTTTATATGCCTCAAAATAGATGTGTAAACAAATGCCAAATTAGAGTCGTACAAACATCAATTCTTTTCTTTCTTTTTAAAATCAAAGGAACTATCCGTATTTTATCGAGCAAACCACGAACAAGGCCATAGCTCCGAATATGGCACTTGCTATTGCGATGATGGTAGTTATAATCCATTTCCAGTCTATGGGATTGTGCAAGTTAGGATTGGTAGCAAGATAGATTTTCCCATATTTTGTCATGCGGACATCTTCAAGTTCATGCCCTTCGTTCCATAGCCCTTTGACAAGGCCCAATCTTTCCAGAGAGTCTACGCATGAAATGAATATATGGTGCGGATATGTGTTTGGGCAGACAATCCCGCTGCTGATTAAACGTAACACTTGCTTCTCCTGTTTTGATAGCTTGATTTGCTTCATGACCGTTTCTCTACAATGACAGCAAAAACTTATACGCTTTAAGATACTTGTTCAATCTCGGTAAGTCTTCCTCTATTATTTGAGGTAAACGGGTTACGTCCAAATTGTCCTCCAAGTCGTGCAGCTTTACTTGTCTTCCAATAGGATTCAATCTACACCGTTTTATGAAATCGTCATAGATCTCATCATCGTTACGAGTGACAGAAAGTATAGCATCCACAATATTATGAGGAAAGCCTTCCATTAGTAAATATTCAGCAGTAACTTCGGTATCTTCTATCGTGTCATGCAATAAAGCGACTATGCGCTCCTCATCTGTTTTGCATCGGTTTGCCACACGGATAGGGTGGAAGATGTAGGCTGCTCCAGCTTTATCGGTTTGTCCGCTATGGGCTTTGACGGCGATTTGAAGAGCTTTTTCTAATAGTGAATTTTTAGTACATGTCATATTCTGATTTAGGTATTTCTATACCTCCTAATATTATCTCACAAACGGTTTCATTTGACTGTGATATTTCTTTTTCACTACGTCCTCCTTTGTGCTTAATGAAAGCATTTGTCTTTCCATTTTCAAGGACAAGACGTATTGCAGATTCTTCAAAATCGTCTAAAATATAGACTTCTTCACCCGCTTGTAATTTTTTTTGTAGGATATTTGGGTTCATATTTATATGTAAAGATAATTATTTTTATCGGAAATGACTATAATATTCAATAGATTTTTCTACTATTTTTAGTGCTTCATTACTTGATTTATCGAGTATGCGCCATTGCTCATAATATTTATGTCCGAGACCACCTTCCATTCCTGTCTCATTATGTATTTCTTCCCAACGTTTTTCCCCAAGAATACGTTTCGCATCTTCCGGCCTTTCTTTTGCAAAAATCATACGTTCCGTATTAACCTGTATTTCCGCAGTAAGACCATTTGTGGTTCTTATGTTTACGATGTTTCCACTATATCCCATGAATGATTCTGGTTTTTGCCTTTTAAGGCGTAAGAAGCCTTCCGTTTTGTACAGTTCTTCTAACACATCTTCTATTCGGGACTTCGGAACGATTATGGTTGTTCTTACAGCACCTTTAATATCGTATGGAGTTATACCTTCTGTGATGACTTTTCTTGTGATAGAAGTTGTACTCTTGAAATTAATAGGCGTAACATAACCACCATTTTTTATTGCGATCCGTTCTGCTATGGACTGTACTTCATCTCCCACTGATGATGCTCGTTTTACAATTTCCGAAATGGAACTTTCAACTGTTATTTTCTGATAAACGGATTTATTATCACGCAAAAAGTATGGTAAAGTATTACGTTTTTTTGCTGTGCTGATGCGCTCTTGATTATCTAATACCCACTTTTTGAAAGCGTCCGGTACATCTTTAACTTCGTTCACGCTTGCTGTCGTGGCTTCACTCCGACCGTCCCATTCCCAAAATTCTTCTTCCGTCTTTAAAATGGGTATCTTGTAACATCTGCAAAGGGGATGCCAACCGGTCCATTGGAAGTCTTTCGGGTATTTTCCAGCTAGTATATCGCAAATGTCTTGAAAAGGCTTTCCGTTGCAAGTATGGTTGTTGCTTAATTTGATTTCATACCCCACAACGAAGTCCATCTGTTGCCAGCGTAGGTTTTCTGCTTGGCGGTATGCCATATTGATTTCGGAAGCAGCCAAACGGATAGAACGATACTCGCAATCCATTGATCGTGATGCTTTTCCGAACCTTTCCTTGTAATCCTTTTGCAGTTGTGGAAAATCGAGCAGATATTTGGAGATTTGTTTACTTAATATGATTGCACTCGTGCCTTTCTGAATAGCACATGATATAGCCTCTTCAAGTTCCTGCTTATACAGAGTTGATTGATTCCACAACTTATCTGAGATGGTAAATCCTTTATCCTTACGTTGCTGGAACGCTTTCAATGCATCATTATTGGGCTGGTATAGGATTTCGTAATTCTTCTTGCCTATGGTAGCACCATAAGTTTGCAATACTTTGTTAGCAAGTAGGTCTTGAACTTCGTTGCTGTTTTTCCATTCTTCAGAAGTGCCACTATATATTACAGCTCCGATGTCCTCAACGAACCTTTCTTGTAAGTCTCTTATCCGTTTTCTTGTTTGGGGATAATCCGACCACATAAACGGCCTATCACTATCAATAGTAAAATCGGTAATTCCGACTATTTTAGCCGCCTCTAAATTCAAATCCTCGTATATGGATTCCACAAGCATGACGTACTTGGCGAGCCGTTTATTCAGTTCGCTGTACTTGCGTTTTTGATTTGGAGTTTTCGGCTTTGCCATTGCGTATTATTTATTTTCAACCCTGTCAGGTGATATACAGACCGTCTTTCTCTTGAAAACTGATATTCTCCATAATTATCTAATTAAATTGCTGACTCTCCGAATATATTGTTGACCCTGCTTTGAGAAGTGCTAGCCTCTTCTTGCTGTATCTGTTCCAACGTAGCTTGTGCGTCATTGCTATAACCTGCCTGTTGGATAGATTCAAGCTGTGACATGACTGGTTTTCCGCCATTAAGTTTCAATAAGCGATCTGCTGTGGCATCTTCATCTTGTTGTATGAAGGGTGTAATGATATGTTCAATCTCTATATTATCAATTTCTCTTGCCCATGATGTGTTCATGTGCTTTAAAAATTCTTTGATGACACTTGCCTCACGCTCGAAAAGCTCAATCCATGAGCCGCTTTCGTCACCAACCTTTAAGTGTGCATCGGTCAAAAGCATTTGTCTGGCATCATAACCTATGTTCCCCAAAGACTTCATGTTGTCAAAAGAAACGTCCGGCATCTGCGATTGCATCCAATAGAGTTTAAGAAGGGTTTCCACGTGATACTTCAATGCCTCGATAGATTGCGCCCACGATACATACGATACATCTCCATTTTGTTCCACACGGTAAACTCTACGGCTTTCTCCCTTATCTTCTTTGCCTTGTATACCACCGGCTATTTTCAAAATTGGTGCTGAATTATAGGCAATCACGTCGGAGTTACGAGAAAGTGTATATTCCAATTCTTTGCGAATACGAGTTAATCCGTGGTATATAGGTACAGGCCTAAGTGCGTATGCGCCGGGTATTTTCATTAACCGTATCTGTTCAACAGTGCCGACAGGCTCCCAGCCCTTACCATTTTGTTTCCATTTATAATGTTTGTCTGATGTGTAAGTCTCAAAATAAGTAATTTCTTCGTCCTTTACCTTTTTTGTGTATTCAAAGGACATTGCAAGCATATCGTCAAGTTCGTCAATCAATGGATATAGTTTTACGCCCTCCATCGGTGAGTATGTCTTGCATTTTAGCTTATACTTACTATTAAACCCATATAATGTATTGGGCTTTTCTACTACATACCAAATTGTGAAGATTTCGCATGATGCGAAATACGCATTTGCACGTTTAATATTTTCTGTATCGATTCGGGCATACTTGTAAATTGACTCTATAGCCTTTGCTATCTGTTGGCGGACTTCAAATCCTTCTGTGTTGTGATAGATACGTTTTACAGGAATAGCAAACATGAACTCGGTCATACGCTTTGTAAGCAGCTTTTCAAGGCCAATGTAAATGCGTGATGCTTCTTCTTTTGTCCCGTCTTTGCGTATTTTATCCTTTCGTGTTATAGTATCTTTGGATATTTCATGGAATGATGGTTCATACGCTTTAATAAGAATTTCCCATGAAGGAACACAAACGGATTTTCTTTTTAAGTCATTGATAATATTATCAACGGGTCGGGCTCTGTCTAATATAGTGGTTATTTCGTCCATAGGCATGTTTCGTATTACTTCATACGATTTTTTTTCAAAAATAGTAAAAGTGAATGAAATTCATTCACTTTTAAAACTAAATTTGTTTAATCTACTATATTTGAAAGTTTTAGTGTTCTCTCGTATTCTCCTTTCATAATCGTGTTTTCATGACATTATCAGTAATTTTGTTTCCTGTGCTATCAAATACTTCTATAGTTGGTCTACCTCCGTTATCAATAGGAGAAATGGTCTCTGATGTTTCATATAAAGTTTCTCCGTCTGTAACCATTATCTGCTTGTCATCTTCAAAACAAAGTACATCTTCACCTCCCCATGATTTTATTATTTCTAACGCTTCTTTATAACTTTCCGCTTCGATAGAAAACTGAGTACGCTCCCAACATGTTACTTTGCGGTCTTGATAAAAATCAAATGTGTTCATTGCTCTTATGTAATATGTCTTATTTTATTTCACTTATTGTAAGTTCTGGATATTCAGCACCTCTTGCATTTTCCAAAAAAATCATTGTGTTGCAAAAATCAACTGCTTCTTCGTATGTTGCAAACTTAAATGTTACACTTGAACCTTTCTTTGATACTTGGTATTTCATCGTTTTTGTCTTTTAATTGTTAGAAATATTGGTTTGTTTTAGTATTGTAAAGATACTCATTATCAGTGAGTTGGCAAAATATTTACAGCCTTATTTTGCTCATAATCAAGAGTTTAACTTTTGGTAACTTTGAAGTTCCTGTTTATATCCTGCTTCGTACCATTATAAAATCTCATCATGTTTATTCTTGTGCCAATTTTTTGCTTAATATTTTCCTTTTTGAGTTGTTCACCCCATTGAGTGGCTTTCTCAATGACACTCTTGCAATGTTTCTTCTCCCAATTCTTGCAGAAAGGATATGACTTGTATATACTCTCAATCATATTTCAAACAATTTTTTATAACTCATTTTACGCCTAATTTTCATCAAATATGCTTTCGATTTTTTCGTTCACCCTGTCACATGTATCTCCAAAGGAAATGGAAAAAGATTCGTCGCCTACACGGTCTATGATGGATCGCAGGTCACGGGCGATGTGGTTGAACGCCCGCAGTTCTTCCAGCATAGGAAGGGTAACAGTGCCGTCATATTTTTTCAATAGTGAGAGCAAATCGACGGCGGAGGATTCTGCAATGTCGGCCAACACGGGAATTTTTCTCAGGAGGCGATTACATTTTTCCTTGTCCTCTTTGCTCATGGTGTCGGTGATTGTTTTTGCCGGGACTTGCTCACGGGTTTGCAGGAGTCGGTCGTATTGTCTTCGCAAGTTGTCAAACAATGCGAAGTCTCCCCTTCTCAGAGCCTTCTCCATCTTCCGGCTGTACTCCTCTTTCAATATTTCAATGTTCATATCAAAACAATTTTAACTGTTCAACTTTATTTTCAATCTTAACTATCTCTTCAATGATTCGTTTCATTATTTATTGGCTTCTTCCTGAAAATCCATAGGTTACCATCTTTATCTCTTGCTACCCACATAGTTTACTCCTCCCACTCGATTTTAATAGTTGTGATGTAATCTTTTTCTGTTTCTCCATCTTCAAGAGCTTCTTTTTCTGTTGGATAAACACAACAAACTGTATCCTCGAAATCTTTAAAGATATTCACCCACCCCTCTTTCTTTTTGGTTAGCATCATGAGGTCATAATTACTAATCTCATCGACAAAAGATCTGCCATTTTCAAGATATTGTAAAACAATTTCTTTTTTACAATCATATATTAAGGCGACAATTGGATTATTACCTTTTGCGTCAAAGCAAATAATCCTTGCCTTTCTTCCGTCTCTCGTGCATACTGGCTTGCCCTGTTTGGCTGCTTCAAGGTCAAAGGGCTTTAAGTTCAATTTCTTTTTATTCATATCTTCTTTGTTTTTGGGTATTTCTATACATATTCTTCCATCGAGTCCATTATAACAGCGCAATGATTTATAGGTGAAAATTGTAGGACTATAAACGTCCTTATATTTTTGCATTATTCTGCCATCAGATACATAAGGCTCTCCGAACTTTTCAAGTTTCTTGAAGATTACAGACTTACCGTCACTTCTATAAGTTCCACTACATTTATCAAGGTCACAATTACCTATGATCTTAAAAGAACATAATCCACAACCAGTCTCACAATCATATTGTTTTGGCTGCTCTACGCACTGATACCACTCACCGTTGTACTCAAATATTTCTCCTACTTTTCTTCCATATCTTATCTGTTTTTTTTAATTTTTCAAATTCCATTATCTCTTTATCCCATAGTTTGGCCGCAAAATGCTCTAACTGGCAGCCTTTGGATTTTTCCCAACCGGGGCAAAGACATATATCATCGCACTCCATAAGTGCCTTTATATCGTTTCCCAGAAGTTCATGATAGGGTTTGTCCAAATCGGGGTTAACACCGAAGTCTATCGGTGTGACGACATGGTAGCCTTCCCTTTCGAGTACTCCCGAAACGTATAGTATTTCACTTTCAACTTCATCGAAGTCCCTGCCGGTGATGGGTAGGGAGATGTAGATTTTCTTTTTACTCATTTTCAATGATTGTTTCATAATATACTTTTCCTGTACCTCCGCATTGAGGGCAAATGTCTTTCGTTTCCGGGGTTATGACTTGTAATAGAAATCCTATACCGGCAGTGAAGACAATCCCGTCCATATCGTAGACCCTGCCTTCTCCTTTGCACTTTGGGCATATGGTCTCCCTTGTGATTATACGCTTCATTTAATTAATCCCATTTAACAATATTATTTGTCATATTTCATTTTAAATCGAATATCTTGCTTGAATCCCTAATAGAATCGGTAGGCATCTTAGCACTCAATTGCTTCATAAATTCAGCAAAATCCATTGCCCGATTCCAACTACTCCATCTATGAGTAATCTCTACCAGTTCAAAAGCATTTAGCAATACCAATTTTTCATTTTTCTTTTTCAAGTCATTTACAGCGTCCCGTATTCGATTATAAAGATCTCCATATCCTCTACCGGTCCATACGGCTGTATTTCTTGGCTTGTATAGTTCATCAACCTTTCGTTCAATATATTTATAATTAACTGTATATGAAGGAAGTTTGTCTTCCTGAATCGCATTATACACATCAATTTCTACCGGTCCATATGGCATAGCATAGAAATTATCGAATATATCCAGAAGATCACTCCCTCCTTGTTCCTTAGGAGCAGCAGCCAAAAACAGCAGTTTCATGGCTTTAAGTTTAGGAAACGGCTCGTTTTTTAATTCTTCATGAGAATCCCGCCACTCCTCAAAAAGTTGGAGCATGTAATCAAATGCCTCTATTTTATCTATTCCCATTTCTTTACCAGTTCGAAATCATAAACAAAGCACCACGGATTACTTTCCCATGTGCCTTTACCGCTTATCTTGTCAATAAGAGAGGCGTAGGCTTCACGGGGTGTATCAAATAATTTTCCCGTTGAACACCAAGAAAAACCCTCTTGCTCATAGTAATTAATCCCCTCTGACATACAATCAATATCAGATATATCCCGCAACCTCTCCACGCTTACAGCTGTTATCCTTATTCTGTGAGGCATTAGCTCCGGCTTCACATACCTTTTATTCGTCCAGCCTGCACCGTTTGGGAATAAATTAGGATTGCACTCATCATTGTAAAATGAATTATAGCTTTGAGCGACAGCTACGATTTCACCGACCTTGTATTTGGAATATTTTGTATTTCTAACATCTAAAAAATCTCCCCATTCATTTTCGTACACAAGTGTGTCCTCTCGAATATCCCAATTAAGAGAAAAAAAGTCTGATGGAATTATCCTTCTCGTCTGAGTTTTTCTTCCTTCAAGTACGGCTTGGGTGAGTCCGCATTTATCATTGAACATTATTTTCTTCATATTTCAATCTCCATTAATTAAATCCAAATTATAAATACATAATCGCTATTAACTGTACGATTTATATCCATTCAATCATTGTATTCTGCTACACCAAAAGCTTCGTCCCAATCATGATCCATAGATGAATCAATATCATTATAGTGAATATCATATTTATGTCTATCCGGATTGTGTCTATTCCAAAATTTATCTTTACAATTTGTACAACAAAAAGCTTGTGAATATTGACGCTTTACAAATTTTCTATGACAAACTGGACATTCTATTATTTCCCCTGTTTTAGCTTCTTTATTTAATTTATATAAACCTTTATTATTTTTCATCTCTATTCCTCCTTCTTTATCGGTTTGTATTCGTCTGTCTCTTCATCGTATTCATAGCAGTCTGGGCAGTATAGCTTGTCATCAATAATTTCCCAGTCCATATAAAGAGCATCTTCTATCGCTAGACTTTCTTCTGGCCATGCATAATAATCTTCATTGCTACAATCCTTACCACAATTGTCGCACACGGCTTGGTACATTTCTACTTTCCGTATCATAAATTCCTCCTTGCTTTTCCATTATTATTTCTGTTTATTACCAATTTTTTTCCCTTTTCTTTCATGGATTATCTATTTTAATCATCTAACTATCTTTTTTTATATACATAAATTTAATATCAGACTTTTCTCTCATTTTTTTTATTTCTTCGATAATAACTTTTCTAATAAACCAGCGTCCACCTGTAAGAAAATAATTTAAACCGCTTACTATTTCTGACTCATATCTCGTTCCTTTATAGATAACTCTATAATAACCACTCCATCCACGATCATGATATTCAAAATTTTTTAGAATATCATTCCTTAATCTTTTCAATAATTTAATCTTCATATCTTATTCCTCCTTTATAATTTCTTTCATGAAACAAATCCAGTGTGTATTAGATCGTTTACCGGATATATGCCCGAATATTGGTTTTTCAGGTGTGAGCTTCAAAATTTCAGAAACCTTGATATCTGTTTCGTTCCATTTGAAAATTAAAAATCCTCCGGGTTTCAGGACTCTAAAACATTCTTTAAATCCCTTTGCCAGCATGTCACGCCAATCTGAATACAGAGCCCCGTATTTAATTTGTTGGTAGCCTGTTGGCATTGCTTTTTCATTCAAATTTCCGTACATGTCCGCCATCTTTGATTTTCCAACATTCCTTAATAAGTGAGGCGGATCGAAAACTACCATTGAAAAAGATTTATCCTCATAGGGCATATTTGTAAAGTCGGCTTGTATATCGGGATTTACTTCAAATAATCTACCATCGCATAAATGAGTAGAGACCTTTCGAATGTCTTGAAAAAGAACTCTTTCGTCATGTTTGTCGAAGTAGAACATCTTTCCCCCGCAACAGGCATCTAATATCGTTTTTCTCATTGCTATTCCTCCTGTTTATTGGGCAACAAATCTTCTACGTATGCCCAGCGTTGCATATTAACTCCACGTGAAAATCTCTCCCAATTTCCTGAATAATAAAAGGTATCAAGGGTGCTATTTCCAAGTTGGACGATACATATTCTGTCCCTTTCAGGTTCTTCACTTGCCTCATGCCACACTGAATCAATACGCCAGCTTGCTCCACGCTTGAACCCATCTATATATGCAGGCTGCAAGTCGGGGTTATAGTAATAATCCTCGAATAGGGCACAGTCTAATGCAGCATTTTCAATATCTTCTATTTTCATTGTTTATCAATTTTTCTCATTAACTTCAATAAGATGACTGTCTATTTCTTCTATAACCTCAATAGCCGCTTGTAAGAATGCTTTATTAGTTGTACGGATATATCCTGATCCGAACTTACCCATCTTGTATTTGTCTGCCGTAAAAACGATATATTGCTTTGCAAACAGAATGTTGATACAGCATTTTAATCGTTCAATCATTACTCTCCTCCTTTCAGTAGTTCGGGGTTGTCGTGGATGTTGCCGAGAACGTAAGAATCAAAATAAATCCTTCTTAATGGAACAGGTTTGTTTGAACTACCAATCTGACGGTATTCAAACACGCCATTTTTAAAATAGACTTCAAACTTGGGTTCATACGCTTTAACTTGAAATATGTCACCCTCGTAGATTTCTTTTCCGTCGGCGTCATACAGCCCCGTAAACTGACCTATCGTTTCTCCACGAACATCGTATCTAATCTCTTGATTGTTTTTGTAATCTACGATTTCGCAATTACCGCTATCGTCAATTATCAGATTGCCGTAAGCCCATTGCCCGTTATCGAATCGTTTTCCACGAAATTTAATTGTCCTGCTCATTGCTCTCCTCCTTTCATAAGTTCGATTTCTCTCATACTACCATGATTTTTAATTTATTGAAATAAACTGACTTGTATTCTTTTCAAAACTTTCTCGTTTGCGTCGTTATAGAATTGCTTGTTGACCTCGAAGCCGTATGCCTTTCTTCCCAATGAGGCTGCCGCATACAGGGTCGTGCCGCTTCCTGCACACGGGTCGATGACAACATCGCCCTTGTCCGTGAATATCTCTATCAACCGTTTGAGGAGCGGGACAGGTTTCTGGCAAGGGTGGCATTTGGGCGTGGTGTTGTCCCTTACCCAGTCGAAGCAGTTGAATATCATTCTCCCGTTGTTGTTGAATTTGGGCAACTTGTCCCGATAAAGGATAAGCCCGTATTCGCAGTTGCCGACGACCTTCATGTTTGCTTTCAACACTTGAGCCGAAAAGTCCTTGCGGAAAACTAGCGGTATGTAATGCATGAGTCCGTATTTGCGGCCTAACTCTATGAATTTGAACTGTTGTTCGTATTCGCAGAACAGTATCATGCAGGGGGACTTACCGGATTCTTTCGGCTCCTTGACGAGCATTTTGGAACAGAAGTGCATGAACTCGGCCGGACGGAACTCACTGTCGGACGAAAAGAATTGTTTGCCTGCCAATGCGCTCTCGCCGTTCTTGTTGTCTCCGTCGATATACCATGCGGGATTACTGGCGTAGGCATTATTCGCCAAATTATACGGTACGTCGGCTATAATCAGCTGGGCTTTGGGCAGCCCATAAACCTTATAATTCTGGAACGAATCGTTGTAAAGCTCTATGTCTTTCATACTTAACTTTCCTTTTTGCTGTATTTGTCGATAATTTCTTGAATCTGACTGGGTGTCGCTTTCTCCCTTTCACGTAACTCCCATTCCCGTTTCCTTTCCTCCTGCCTTTTTTTATCCTCATAGAACTGCAATAGATTCTCCCTGTCAGAATTAAATTTTTTCAATGAACTTGTCACTGTTCCCGGAGTAAAAGTGCCGAAAAATCGATCGTATTTGTCTTGTTTGAATCGCTGGAAGAATACCATGAACTCGGTGAGCTTAAAACGGCCATAGCCTAAGATAATTGTCCGTGCCAGTTCGATAAAATCTGCTGGTTCCATGCCATTTCGAACTTTTGAAAATTCAGCGAGTTCAAAGAGCTGTATAGATAGCCATGATTCAGCTACGCTATCTCCAAATGTCCGGGCAACTCTTGAAATACTCGGTGCATGGCCGGTGAAGCAACGCTCCTCGTTTTTGCAGTATTCCGTCTGCTTGTCGGGGCTAAAAAGGCAGAGCAGATTCTCCCCCGTCTTGTAGGCTGCCAGTATCTCCTGCTGCCAGCTTGGCGGCGATGGCTTCTGCAAACTCTGCATATCGCTCCTGTTTGGTCTTGGAATTAGGTTTTTGATGGATTCCGGATTGCTCATCTCGTGCTCGTTTTAATTCAATTCTTAACCAGCGGGCAAAGTGTTGTTGTGCATCGCTGACGCTTTTTCTTGAAATACCCTCGTTTTGAAGTTTACGGATATATGCCTCGATATAGAACCTTGATTCGTTCTCGTCGATGTGGTTGTTCATCGATAGCGTTTCTATCCACGTTTTATTTGAGAGTAGTTCTTCTCGCAGCTCTGTCAGTGGCTTGTCAACGTCTTTGCCAAAATCTTCTTCTTTTTCTTTGCTTCTCGATAGAGAAGTTTCTTTTAAATCATTATCATTTTCATTATCATTTAAGCCCCCACTGGCTCGTTTGGCCCCCACTGGGTTATTTGGGGTCGAGTGGCTCGTTTGGCTCCCGCTGGGTTTAGTTTTAACCGTTTCAGAGTTTTTGTCATTACCACCTTTACGCCCGTTGTTCCGGTTTCTCTCGACAATGCCCTGATATTTGAGTTCATCTATCTCGAATTGATTCTTAAAAAACTCAAATGCCATTTCAATGTCCTCCTCTACCGTAACCTCCTCGCTAAGTTGATATTTGAATATTGCTCGAAACAGCCTGCCCAGTTGTTTGTCCGATAATCTCGATATGGGTTTGTAAAATGATTTATAAATCAAAAAGCTGTCTTTCATTTATTCTCAATATTGATAGTTATTCTCTCTTCGTATCATACTTTTCAATTATCATAATTCCTTCTTCTGTTTTATCTCCGTAAACGATATGACAGCCAAACTCATGAACCAATATATCCAAGTCATCTATGGTTTCTATCTCGGTATAGAGATTAAGGGTATCGGTATCTATCATTTCCCTTATAACTGGCAATCTTGACTCAAACAACGAATCTTCTAAACTGCTTAGATAGATGTCTCCTCGTTTAAAGGTATTCATGCTCGATGTTATTAATTTCACCTTTAATGTTTTTGATTTATCGGGATCGTCGTTATAATAAAAACGAGCTGACGATAATTGATTGAAATTAACAATAACATGATTATCTTCTTGGAACTTCTTTATCCTATTATGAATATCTGCATATTGGTCATAGTTAATAAATGACTTGATAAAAAGGTATTCTAGGCACAAATCAGATATAACTAATTTTTCTCTGTTTGATTTTTCTTCCGATTCCATAATTAAGTTTCAGTGATTGAAAATGCCCACCCGTTCAGGGTCTTGTGCTTGTCAATCTCTCCGGTTTTGCATAGCTCGTTTATCTCGGATTTCATCGATTCGATGACCGCCTTCTGTATCTCTTGCGTGTGGGCTATCGCAGGTTCTTTGTTATGCTTTCTCTTTTCCTCGACTATCGAGGCGATGATGTGCTTGATGTCTATCATACGGCTTGTTGTTTTTCCTTGTCGATAACCGTTTTACTGTCGATACATTTTTTGATATAATTTGAAACTTCCTCCAATGACTCTGTGGGGATAACTATACGCAATTCTTTGCATGTCTCTTGGTCTTTTATTCCAAAGTAGATGCCAGAGGCATTGTTGTAAATCGTCAAAATCGAATCCTCGTGTGTCGAAGGAATCACGATTCCATAGTTCAAAGTTTTTTGTTCCATAATAATTTGTATTGTATTTTTAATATTGGTTATGAGAATACTGCCGGAAGATACTTGTGCCGGTAAACGTTTTTCAGATAGGTTAGCATTTGGTCGTAGTTCCTGATAAAGCCCTCGTTAATAAGATCGGCCACTTTCCTTTCCAGTTCGTACAGTTCCCGCTGTTTCTTTTCTTCGCCGTATTGGTTGCGGATATTCCTTTCATGCTCGTTGAACACAATCCAGTTCAACGCTTCGCCTACTTTCTGCATGGCTTGGGGCATGAAATCTTTCCGAACGATCTTTGAAACGGCCGAGCCTAGTTTGTTGTAGGCATCGCCGGCTTCGTTGCGGTACTTTATCATCTCGTCATAGACGAATTTGATTACTTGCACTTCAAATCTTGGATTTAGCCACATCGCAAATTTGACGAACAATACAGGGTGCATCCATGTTCCTCCGCTTTTACCTCTTGATTTTAAATACGCAAGATTCTCCGTATTCAATTTTTCTTCCTCCAACAAAGCATCTATAAATTCTTTTGTGTTTTTATTGGAAAAGAACTCTTTCAAATCCTTTTGCTTTAAATGGGGGGAATTCCCCCTATTTAGATTTGCATATTCATTCCATTGCCTCAACAGCTCTGTGGCGCAAAAAAATCCGTCTTTTGTCCGCTGGGTTACGTTAAATTCACCCATCTTTCTTTTCATCAGTTGGTTCGTTTTCATAGCATTTGTTCGATTGATAATACCTGTTCGCTCATAATACTAAAATTTACATACCACAATAAGGTGAATTTATGATGTTTTCGTTGTGGCAATATGTGCACATAGATGTCATTGGCGAATAAACTCTACCGCATTTAGGGCATATCCAGCCCTGCATACCGACAAATGTCTGCGATTTTTCGAGTCTTGTCATCTCAATAGCTTTTAAGGCATCATCTTCTGAAACTCTACGGTATATATGCCCGCCTGCGCAATCTTCTGCGCTTACCGATTTTATAAATTCTTCTGCTGTCATATCATTTGTTTATTTTAGATTCTTATTTCAATCGAAAAGTGTTTTTGGCTTTTCATCTGGGAGAAACAGCCCATTTACAGCTAATACCTTTCTCATCGCTTCTCGATAAGTAACGCCGTTGTTCGTATAGTTCATGAAGTAATTGTACATCTTGGGGTATAACTCATAGCAAAGTTGAAGCCGGTTGTCGTCTTTGAATTGGCAACCATATCCGCAGAACATACAACCGGTTCGTTTGGCTCCTTTATGGTATATGTCTGAAATTTTCAACCCTCTATCTCTTATGTATGCCCAAATGTCTTCTTCAAGCCAGATAGATAGAGGTAATGACTTTATCGTTTTCCCGTCGAAAGAATTGCAACCTCCTTGTCTTAAGTAACTTTGCTGCCTTAATCTTGACTCTGATGCCATAGTCCCCAATATGGGATATAGCCCTGTATTTTTTTGATACATACGTGACGGTTGTTTCTTTAAAGCGTAACAGCATTTATTGTTTATATCAAATTGCGATCGAATAAATTTTCTATATTTTAAAGGAATTTCACCCTTAAATTTACGCCCTCTTAATAACCCTAAGGCGGCCTTCCCCTTTACCGATAAAGGGTTGTGTTTCCCTGCATATATAGCTTCGCTTACCTCTTTGCTAATAATTGGGAATCCATATTTTTCAAATATCTGTGCAGGCTTTAATGTTGGATATATAATCTCAATGTCATATCCTTCTGTATTTTTAAGTTCTCGGACGAACCTAACTATATCGGGATATTCATTGCCCGTATTGCAGAAAACTGCCTTTATATCGGGTTTGACGATACGGCATAAATCAAGTAGTACGGTGCTGTCCTTTCCGCCACTGAACCCAACGTAAACCTGACCGTTTAGACGTGATATGAATTGGTCTATCACACCGAGGCTGTGGTCTATCTTTTGGCGAAGGGTCCAGCTTTGTCGCTCTCTTAATTCTTGCAAGTCCATATCACTTATTAAAGTTTGATTCAACGACTTTGTATTTAATGGGCAATCCGGAGCAGGTGATAGCGAGAAGGGCTGCGTCCCTTTCTTCTTGGTTGCTGCGGGGTCTGTTAAACTCTATCCCGCTCATCTGGCACAACCGCTTCAATTCCTCATGGGTGATCTTGCCGTATTTACCTTGCCAGCATTTGCGCAAAGGAGATTGCTCTATGACTTTTATTCCATAATGGAGCAACGTTTCGACTATCTTACGGCCTGTCTCTTGGTTGCGGCCTACGTGCTCGCCTTTCTTGGCTGCGCTCGCCCGTGTGTCTTTCGGGGACAAATGCCAGTTGGATTTGTTTTTCCAACCTGCCTCGACATACACCACGGTGGCATGGCCGAGCTCCGCACCTTCGAACGCCACCGAGCGGACGATTTCCAACAACTCGGGGAAGGGGTGGCTGTTAACCGTCAGCTTCATATCGTACTGTCCCAGTATGGCAAGTCCGCTATGCTCAACATCGGGGTCTATGCCTATCACTACATCGTATTTGAGTTTTCTGTTGTATGTGGCTTGTTCTTCCATTATATTGTATCTTTGTTCTTTTTTGTTCGGCAGGCGGGACTCGAACCCGCATGATTGTTGTGCTGCTCACTTACATCTTTTATCGCCTACTATGAATAAGGCTCGCTGTTGTAGGTTTTGGTTCCTGTCTTTTAAACTTGTTTACCTTCTTGCTGGTCTCCTTTTCGCCAACCTGTCTCCAAACGGTCATTTCCTACCGTCCTCAGCTTAGAGCATCAATCTACTGCTTAATAGCGTCTACCTTTCCGCCACTGCCGATACCAACTAAAACACTTATGGCTTATTTCTCCCCGCAGTTCCTACTACCGTATGGTGCTCGACCACGTACCCGGCTCGGCTTGCGGGGAATGTCTCACATTATGCTCCTATATCAGGTCTATGATTTTTGTCTTTTGAATCGCATCGAGCCGCATGTCGTTAAGGCCTTGTCTCATGTGTTCTTGCATGAGGCGGTTGGCTTCGGTGATGTCTTTGGCGCAGACGAGGTTGTAGTACTTCGTTTCCTTTTCATTGCCGTTGTCATCGATGAATATGTCTATCAACGTGGCTTTGTAGAAGGGCTTGCCTTCTTCCTTCTCGTTTACTATCTCGACGACATTAGAGCGGGTGATAGAGATTACATCGCAATTTCCGTTGTATTGTTCCAGTCCTTTGGCTTCGGCCTCGGCAAATAATCCTACATCGGTGATGAAGTGTTCGACGACTTCTTTCATCTCTCCTTTGCTGTTCTCTTTTTCTACTTTCAGTTTGATTTCGTAAAACATCGCTTTTATTTTTTATCGGTTAAAAACTTCTTTGAACTTCTCGTCGAGGGCATTCAATATTCTCATTCGCTCAGCCGCTCTACCTTGATTATCAGTAGTGTAAATTCTCATTAACAATTGCTCTCGTGAGCCACAAAAACAGCCACATGTATAAAATGGAGCAACATTGGGATAGTTGTGTTTATACCAGATATGAGTAGTACCTTGTACTGACACATAGGTATCTTTTACCGTAAATTGAAGTTCTTCCGCTTCGTAATCGGGCTTGTTGGGATTTCTTGCCGCATAACTGCGGACAATACAGTCGCTGTCCTTTGCCAGTTCTGTGAGCACATCGACGGGAGTGTTGGGATTCCCTGCCACACTAATGCGGACAACAATGTCGCTATCCTTTGCCAGTTCTGTGAGCACATCGGCGGGTGTGTTGGGATTCCCTGCCGCATTACTGCGGACATGCCAGTCGCTATCCTTTGCCAGTTCTGTGAGCACATCGGCGGGTGTGTTGGGATTCCCTGCCGCATTACTGCGGACATGCCAGTCGCTATCCTTTGCCAGTTCTGTGAGCACATCGGCGGGTGTGTTGGG